>Ga0206802_1048_pt1 | contig 30457 bp, 20 predicted proteins | sample Alteio_BWOrgCont_63_FD_152902 | JGI IMG/M metagenome (GOLD analysis project Ga0206802, IMG submission 152902) | Enriched cells from forest soil in Barre Woods Harvard Forest LTER site, Petersham, Massachusetts, United States -... | ecosystem: Environmental > Terrestrial > Soil > Temperate forest >... | reverse complement strand
GCGCGAAGTTGGGAAAGACCAAGTTTCTTGCCTCAGTATAACTAAAAGGCATAGTGCTGGCGTAGATTGTTGCTGGCATTTTCATTTTGCATCCTTTTTGCCTTTCTGGCTTGCTGGCTCGCATGACTTTGACCCAAGACATCTTGATTGATCCGAAGGTCCGTTATGCTGTGGTTGCTTTGGAATGTCCTGATCCCTATATACCGAAGCCCAAAGGGCAAACCTTATACGATATATTGGATCGGTCAAAAAAACGCGCAACGCCAAGCCCATCCATCGAAATCCTTCAGCAAAATGTCTGGCTGATACCCCTGCATACCGACATGCTGTTTCTAATCCATCTGTTGGCGGAGGCGAGTAATGCCAATATGCTCCTTCATATCCTTTTTTTGCATGAACGGCCAGATTGGATAAAAATGCCGCCTGACGCGCCAAAGCCTGCCGCAAGCATTTAATCATATTGTTGTAGAAAGGAGTTCTTGGACCGTCCAAGCATGGTCGGCTAATCCTGTTGCGACTGCTGGCGTTGTCCCCAAAGTTTTGTGAACCCGGCAAAAGTTGAAGTGAGCAACGAAAATGGCCACGGCGTAACGGTGATTTGCCAGCTTCTTTGAAAAATTGATGGTGCAGCGCACAAACCGGCGCGTAAACGTGCGCAAGCTCAAGTTTGTGCGCTCTGCGTGGTTCGTGGTGGCCACGGACATATCCGGGTCTCCGAAGCGATATTTGCGTTTAACCTTGACGTGCTTGGGAGCGAAATAAGCACGCTGACCAACGAAGCGAGGGTCTTTGGTGATCTTTTTTGTTTCGGTGGCGTAATCGCAATCGTTGCCAAAGACATTTTCCACCGCGCCATGCGAACTGAAGGCTGCACAATAACCGCGAAACGCATCGGTGGTAAGTTGAATGCGACAGGCGAGCCGTGATTTTAGATCGCGCAAGAACGATTCCGCATCAAAGCCAGTGCGCTTGGATACGCGCCAATTGATGATGAGCTTCTCTCTGTGGGCGATGGAAAAGAAAGTCCACATTTCGCCTTGCTCAGAATCGTTGTCGGTGTCTGGCTGGCCATTCGGTTTTTTGAACACATAGGAAAAGACTTCATCACATTGGACGGCAGGCACGATTACGTTGCGGATTTTGGTGTCCAAGAGCCGCTCGCAGTGTTGCCCGGCAGATTCCAAAATTCTCAAAATGGTATCTTGGTCATAGCCAGTAAATCTGGAAATCGCCCGAATCCCCATTGTTTCAGCCAAGAGGTGGACCACTTTGGCAGCGTCATTACGATCAATGCGAATGCCATCCAATGGTTTAGGTTCTTTGAAAGTTTTCCCACATTTTAAACACTGGAACCGGCGGACAACGCCATTCCGGTTTCTAAAACTGCCAGATTTTTTGGTTTCGCCATCACAGCAAATACACGTCACTTGACCCTTTCAGGGCATAGACATAGAGTGACTGCGTATCATCACGATACAGCAACTCTGGGCCTCGCCGCCCTTTGTTGCGGCCCGGCCAGTGCTGAAACACTGTCCGGGCCTTTTGTTTAAATCAGGATGGAATGTCGCTCAACTTCTTATTTTTTCAAGATTCTCAAAGCCAATTTCCGCATGAAATTTTCCACCCGCTTGCGGGCATCATCAGCTTGAGTGGCATCATATTGTCCGCGTGTGTGCATTACCTCGTTGCGCCAATAGTCCCTAAAGAACTTAATTTCATCCAGAGCGGCATGATAATATTCTAAGTCGTCCAGCTTCTTGGCGTTATTGGTCCGTTTTTCCAACACCTCAATTCTTTTTCTTATTTTCTTTGTTAATGTGGACCATCCGGCAAAATCGATTCGGCTCGCGGAAACAGCGGTTCTCAGCCTCTTGGCCATTTTTCTAAGACCGAATTCAGCGATCCGCATAAGGTGGAAAACTGCGGCGGTGTTTAAATCGAACACCAGGCAATTCCCAGCTTCCTTGACGTCGGAAGTCGCCTCTGGAAATGCCTGATTTACCAAAGGCCCAAACAATTCCAGCTTTTCCAAGAACTTTTCTTTTTCTGGCGCAATGAAAACCAGCTTCTTTCCGGCCATTGCCCTGCGTAGAGCTTGATCGAAATCATCCATCAGATCGGCGACTATTTCGACGGTGGACGGCGACCTCCTCATGCCGCTCCATAAATCATCCGCCTCCACTTGATCTCTAACATTGAGCGCAGCCACGCATGCCTCGCGGAATCCAAATGCGTTGGCGAAATCCGCCATTCCTTTCGCTGCGACGGTCAAGGATTTATTTTGATCTTCCGAAAGAATGGTGCCGGGCGGCTTGGCTCTGTACGCCTCCTCAATGTCAGCCTTAAGCCGATAAAAGGCATCCCAAGTGCCACGCAGTTCGCTGGCAATTATCTCAATCATATCCAAAAAGTTAATGGGGACGAGTGGAGATTGTTGCCGGATCGCCTCAAAGGCAAGCGGTTTATCGCCCAAGACGATGGCCTTTTGGTGCTCGGTTAGCGCGGGTAGTTTTTTCATAAACTGTGGTTGACGGGCGCGGCCTGCTCTGATTGATTTGAGTCAGAAAATTTAGCGTAGCGGTGAAGGTCGTGCGAAACCTGAGAATTTCAAACGAAGACCTGCAACTGAGCAGCGCGCCCGCCTGGGCGCGGCTCGTCGCATTCTTCGTGGGCCTTCTCAGGTGCCTCGCACGGGTGCGTTGGGTCCGCGCCTTTTTTCCTTTCCGTGCGCAAAGCCTATGAACGCCAAAGGAAACTGTTCGCAATGTAGTGGGGCAATCCAATTCGATTCATCCGATATGGGGCAGGCCGTCGAATGCCCAATTTGCGGGCAAACAACCACCCTGCTTGATCCAAAGATAGAAGCCAAACAAGAGGACGAACGGCGAAAGAAAATTGATTTGGACAGAGAAGCTGCACGGTTGAGGCAAATTGAATTGGCAGCGGAGCGAGAGCGCGAAAAGACAGCTCGACTTTATAAATTGAGAAAGTTCGGCCATTATAATCGCGCGAGAAGCCTGCTGAACGCTTATGCGGTGCTGTCCATTGTCACGGTGGTGCTTTTTATTTTGGTTTATTTTGCATCAATAATTAGAATGAATGGGTTTCCGAATGATGCGGCTTTTAGCATTTCCATCGGCAACGCATTTGTTGCATTCTTAATTAAATATATCGGCAACGCCATTTTTGATATTGCCGATTGCGCAGTATCAAAACACGATGCTTCAAAAATCCAATAGGCGAACAACTACACGCGATGCCAGCAACAATCTACGCCAGCACCATGCTAAAAGGCATGGTGGTAGTTCAGATTGGTGCCGGCCAAAAATTGACAAGTTGTTAGCAAAAAGGGTTTAGCGTTGGAATCTGATTTTGCCGATCAATGCTGCGTGACATTGAATATCGAATATCCGCCGTATACGCAAATAGAGGCTGTGATCAACTCGGGCAAAAACAGTAAGAATCGCAGAATTAGTTTACTGCCGAAGGCAGTTCTTATTCCGTCCAAGCGTGGTCGATTAGACCCGCCGCCATTGCTGGTGTTGCCCCCAAAGTTTTGCCAAGCTTATATCACGAGGCATAGTGGTGGCTTGGATGGTGGAAACTGATGATGGAGCAAGACATCCGCTTACCGTCCCCAAATTCTCACAAGCCCCTTGTTTCGTCAGCAGCCCAAAGGTTATGCTCGAGCAATGGAACTGCGCCATCTCCGCTATTTTATCGCCGTCGGCGAAGAGGAAAATGTTTCGCGGGCCGCGTTGAAGCTGCATGTTTCGCAACCGGGCTTGAGCCGCCAGATCAGTGATCTGGAGGACGAATTGGGCTTCCTGTTATTGACACGCAGCGCGAAGTCGGTGCGGCTGACCGAGGCGGGTCGCGCATTTTTGACCGAGGCGCGGGCGGTGGTTCAGCGGGCGGAAGAGGCGGTCAAAATAGCCCGCGCCATCGCGACCGGCGCGCAAGGTGAATTGCACGTCGGCTACGCTCCCTCCCTGACGGCGCGTTTTTTGCCCGGCGCGTTGCGCGCCTTTCAGGCCCGGTCGCCCGGCGCGCGCGTGAAATTGCATGATCTCTCCACCGAGGAGATGCTGGCCGGCTTGCGCGAAGGCTCGCTACATCTGGCCTTTGTCGTGAGCATGACGCCCGCCATGTCGCGCGGATTGCGCTTTGAAGAGTTGACGCGCGACGCCATCTGCCTGGCCGTCGCACCCAAACACCGTCTGGCCGGGCGGCGCACGGTGAAGCTGACGGAAATCGCGCGCGAACCGCTCGTGACTTACAGCCGCAAGGATTATCCCGACGCCTACGAAAATCTGGCCACTATGTTTGCCGCCATTAAGAGCAAACCGCGCGTTGCGGAGGAGCACGACAGCGTCAACAGCCTGATTGCGGCGGTCGAAGCGGGTAACGGCGTGGCCATTGTGGTGGAATCGTTGTCCTGCACGGCGGGACCGCGCTTGAAGCTCATTCCGTTTTTACCCGCGCCGGAGCCTCTGGTGGTCGGCGCGGCCTGGGTCAAGAAAGGCCTGACGCCCGCAGCCGAAGCCTTTTTGCAATGCGCTCGGGAGGCGGTGCAGAAAGGAAGAAGTAAGAAGGATGAAGGATGAAAAGGGAAATGTGGACAAAATGCTGAATAGATTGTTAGTAACATTCTACATTTTTTGCTCGTGACGGGCGGCGTTGGAAATCACTTTGAGATTTATGGCAACTGAAGAAAGAGTGCTTTGTTTTGAACGGAAATTGCTCGATGAACTGGGCGTGTTCCAGGGGTTGAGCCTGGAGGTGGAGAAATATCTGCCTGTGGTCACCTCGTCCGCCCACTTGAAATACCTTAACCGCAGCGAGGCGGAACTGGACAAGCGTTTCAAACAGCTTATCCCGTACGTCCTCCTGTTGTGCGGCGACAAAATCCTGCGGTATCGCCGGGGCAAGGCCGGCCAGGAAACGCGGCTGCATGGATTGTATTCCGTCGGCGTCGGGGGGCACATTTCGGAGGAAGATAACGGGCTTTTCTCTACCGACCGTGGAGGCTACCAGGAAGGCATGAGGCGCGAATTAAAGGAGGAGGTGGACGTTGACGCCGGGAATGAACCGGCCGTGGCCGCGATTAACGACGACAGCAGCGAGGTCGGCCAGGTGCATTTTGGGATCGTCCATATTGTGCGCGTTTCCGACGAGACTGTGGCCAGCCGGCGTGGCGGCATCAACGCTCCCGAATTCATCCCGATGGCCGACGCGGTGAAAGACCTGTCCGGCTACGAATCATGGTCGCGCTTTTGCCTGGAAAATTTGGAAAAGCTAATAGCCAAGGGTTAATTCCCGGTGCAATATTGGCCAACGCACGCCGTAATGGTGATGAAAGGAATACTATTATGATGTTGGCACATATATTTGGATTGCACGGACGCGGCTTCGGCGGCGGAATTTTGCTTATCTTGATTGTCCTAGCTTGCGCCGTGATCATCGCCACCTGGCCCAGCAAGTCGGAACCAAAGTAGGCGGGCGGGTCAAGCAAGTTTAGGCGGTGGCGTCTCGGCCACCCCGGCCGACGCTTCAAGCATGGCCACGATGGTGAGCAGCGCGTTGCCTTCCAGCCGGTTGTTCACGTAGATGAACAGTTTGCGCAGCGCCTGCTTGGCCAAGACCCAGTTGATGAGTTCCACCCCGGCGGCTCGCGCCTCCGGGTAAGGCTCCTGGATGCGGTCATACGGGCTGAACAAATCCACGGCCTCCTGGTATTTGCGTCCGGGTTTGAGCAAAAACCGCGCCCCGGCGAACTCCGGGTTGGGGAGGCTGTCCGGGAGCGAGAGTTGCTCGCTCACCGGCGGCATGCCGGACCAGGCATTGAAGACGTGGGCGACCCCATGCCGGGCCAGCACGGCAAAGTAATCGGGCTTCAGAAAATGCTCGTTACGGATTTCCACGCCGTAACGCCAGCCCTTGGGGATGCCGCCCAAAAATCGGTCGAGGTCGGCCAGGAAATCCCGGCCGCGCTGATAATCGGAAGGGTAAAATTTCGAGAATTCAAAAATGAACAGGCCCACGTGCGGCGCGAACGGCTCAAACGGCTTGACGAAGGCGGAGGCAAACAGGTCCGCATTGAGAAAATTTTCATTCGCCTGACCGGCCCGGTCGCCAAAACGCGGCAGGTTGGTAAATCTCCTGAGCGTGATTTCGTCGGTGACTTTGAACGTGAAAAGAAACCCTGGCGGAACCTGCGACACCATGCCTTCGATGCTCCGTGGATCGGGGAAACGATAATAACCGGCGTCCACGCAAACGGTCTGGAAGACCTCGGCATATTCGCTCAGGCAATTTTTCTCAAAGCGCGACTCGGCCAGTTTGCCGCGATACATATAACGCTGCTCGTCATAAAGCATCCCGCGCCAGCCGGGATATTTCCAAGAGGATGTGCCAATAAAAACGCCGTGGGCGGCCAGCCAGGCCAGCGTCCTCTTGATTGTTTCGCGTTCAAACGGCATGGACTATTTGTTTGTCGTAGAGATTACCGCAGAGCCACCCGGTCGTCAAAACCTCGTCGGGTCAAGTTCCCCGTCGCTCCGCGTCACTCCGCACTGGAAGCGGGGATTTCAGATCACGTTTGGGGCTTGGAAGAAGTCGTGAACCTGATAAAATATTTACCGTGAACACTGCCGAGCCTGTAGAATTAAGCGACGGAGCGATGCTGCTGGTAATTGTGAGAGACGGGAAAGTGATTCATTACTCCGGGAACCTACTGCTATCTCATGCAGTAGTTCGTAAAGCGCCAAACGGGCAAATTGCCAGAAGGTGCCTGGGTTGGCACGGTTCACAAAACCGAAGAGGGGATCGTGGCCTTTACCTCTAAAACGTTTTATGGGTATGAGCAAATTGCCCCAGACTGGGTGTTGTCTGCCTGTGCGGGCAGCCTTCTTCTGATTTTCAAACTCAGGCATTACCGCTCCGCCTGGCTCGCTTTTGATTGCTGGGAGGATAGAGCGGTTCAACAAAAACTGTAGCCGACCTTTGGCTTCAATTCCGGGCACACGCGCCCCCGCGGCGGCAGTCATGGAGGTGGAGCAAGCAGGATCGAAAAGCCCGTGTGCTCGACCGCAGGCCATATCCTACGCGTTTGCCTACTAAGAGAGTCGGCTTAGTTATGATTTAAATATTAGAAAACTGCAATATTTGGCATCATTATTATGATACGGTCTTATACTTATGTCACTTCTTGCATTTAGGGTTGCCCCTCAATCGCTTTTTAGAAGATAAGATTAGGCGGGAATCAGCCGAATGCGTAATAGTCAGTGTAGCTATCGCAGGAGCAAATGCTTGGTTCCCGTTAAGACCAAACTGTCGGACGAGTTAATATTGTGCAGAATCGCATTTGTCATTTGCGGGAACGAATGAGTGACGGAGGAGGCTCCGACAGGTTGGGCGAGATTTTTTGCGCCAAGGTGGTGAATTTTTACCAATTGGCCAAGGCAAAACTGGCCAAGCCGAGGGCTTGGGTATTCGTATTGGCAGCGGCCCTCAATTTGTCGACGAGGTCGGCATTGGCTCAGGCGCCCGGGATTCTCAATTACCAGGGCAAATTAACCGTCAACGCAACCAATTTCACCGGGACGGCACAGTTCAAATTTGCTTTGGTCAATGTGGCGGGAAATGGAACGCTTTGGAGCGACAATGGCACGAGCGTGGGCGGCGCGGTGCCGAACGATCCCCCCATCGCGCTGGTCGTCAGTGGCGGTATTTTCTCCGTAAATCTTGGCGACACCACTGTGCCGAACATGACTCTGGCCATTTCACCCAATGTTTTCACTAACAGCGGCGTCTTTCTGCGCACCTGGGTCAATGACGGGGTGGATGGTTGGCAACAATTAATCCCGGATCGTCAAATCGTTTCCGTAGGTTATGCGCTGTCGGCGGTCAGCGTGACCGGGCCGGTCGCCGCCTCAAGTTTGACCGGCTCAATACCGACATCGACTCTGCCCACTAATCTGCAAGCTCTCAATACGAACAATGCGGTTAATCTGACTAACATTCAGTCGGGGCAACTTGTTGGCTCAGTTTCTGCTGGCGTATTGACTTCCGTTCCCGCAGCCAGTCTGACCGGGTCGGTCCCGGTCGGAACACTTCCGGTCAGCTTGCAATTATTGAATACCAACAACGGGATTAATTTGACCAACATCCCGGCGGGTCAACTCATCGGATCGATACCTGTCGCCACACTCAATTCGGTGCCGGCAGCGAATTTGACAGGGTCGGTTCCCAGTGCTTCCCTGACCTCGGTGCCAGCGGGCAATCTTACTGGTTCCGTGCCCAGCGGCGCATTAACTTCCGTTCCCGCAGCCAGTCTGACGGGGTCGGTCCCGGTCGGAACACTTCCGGCCAACTTGCAAGTCCTGAACATCAACAACGGCGGTAATTTGACCAATCTCCAAGCGGGGCAACTTACCGGCTCCGTGCCCAGCGTGACTCTAACTTCCGTGCCGGCATCGAATCTGACCGGAACGCTGCCTGTGCCCGTAGTGCAGTCCTCGCTTCCTACAGGCATCACTGTGGTTTCGATGCTCGCGCAAGACTCTTCGCTTTTGACCAATGGCTACCAATTCCTCATGACGGTGCCGCCCCCTGCGTGGGTCAACGGCTCGACCACCAACGCGCCCTCCGCCCGTTCCGGGCACAGCGCAATCTGGGATGGCCAACAGATGATCGTGTGGGGCGGCAACGCGGGTTCCAGCAGCCCGGTTTACGTCAATACGGGCGATCTTTACGATCCCGTGGCGGATCAATGGACCTCGGTTTCGCCAATTGATGTTCCAGAACCGCGCAGCGGACACACGTCGATTTGGAGCGGTTCGCTCATGGTGATCTGGGGCGGAGAGAACAGCACCAACGCATTTCTCGGCACAGGCGGAAGGTTTCAACCGACGGCCCAGCAATGGACCCCGATTTCGACTTCGAACGCACCTGTCGGCCGGAACGGCCATATCGCGGTCTGGACAGGTTCCACCATGTTCATCTGGGGAGGGCAGAATGTGAACGGACTGCTCAATGACGGAGCGCTTTATGATCCTGTGGCAGACCAATGGACGGTACTAAGTTTGCCAAATCCTCCCGAGGCGCGTATTAATGCGACGGCGGTTTGGGCGGGGGACCGGGTGATTATTTGGGGGGGTATCGGCGCTGCTGGAGCGCTGAACGATGGCGGCGAGTTGGTCTTCAGTTCCAACGCTCCTGTCGGGTGGATTTCAACTTCCTTGACTGGCGCCCCGCCCGGACGGAGCGAACATAGCGCGGTCTGGACCGGCCAGCAGATGATTATTTGGGGCGGAAACGCCGGCGGCGCCTTGGGTGACGGTGCCCTTTTCAACCCGGCCAGCAATACCTGGACGGTGGTTTCCAGCACGAACGCGCCGGTCGCGAGGTACAATCACTCCGCCCTTTGGAGCGGTTTAGAGATGCTCATTCTGAACGGGAGCACGGGCGCGGGAGAATTGGCGTCGGGATCGGCCTATAACCCAACCACGGGACTTTGGCGCACGTTGAGCAACGGCGGCGGTCCGATCACACGGACCCAACCCGGCGCCGTTTGGACAGGGACGCAGGTGTTAGTCTTTGGCGGTCTGGCCAGCGGCCTGCCGGTGGCGTCGTTGCAAACGCTGGTTCCTCAGCCAGCCTGGTATTTTTATAGCAAGTTATGAAAAACAAATTCTTAGCGGCCCTGTTGTGCGCGGGATTCATTTTTGGATTCGGCCGATCGGCCCAGGCGCAATGGCAAACCCAGTCCCTCCTGATTAAGCCGGGTTGGACGGCGGTTTATCTCCATGTGGACGCGTCCTACCAAACGCTAAACAACATGGTGGGGAGCGACATCAACAATCCCATCCAGGAAATCTGGCTCTGGAATGTTTCAGGCAGCACCCTTCAATATGTGACCAGTCCGCAATCGCCACTGACGACGAGCAGCCAATGGTTGAACTGGGAACGCCTCGGCACGGGGCTGCCCAGCACGTTGGCAAACTTGATTCCCAATGCGGCTTATTTGATCCATTCAACGGCTACGACCAATTATACGTGGAACATCCAAGGCAAAGTCGTGGCGCCAAGTTATGCCTGGGCGACCACCGGCGAGAATTTCCTCGATTTTCCGACGGTGACGAACAATCCGCCGGCTTTGGACACGTTTCTATCTCTGGCGCCGTCGTTGGAAAGCGTGGCGCAGATTTACCAGTACATTGGCGGCCCGCTCGGCCCGACCAACCCTAGCCAGGTCTTCGCCCTGCACAACACCACGGTCAATCGCGGACAAGCCTTTTGGATTCAGTCGGGATCTTATTTCAACAATTATTATGGGCCGTTCACGGCTGTGATCCCCAGCGTCGGCGGCGTGGCTTTCAGCAACTTGACGAGCCAGTTTAGCTTTCACCTGCAAAACCCGACCGCTTTTAGTCAGACTGTGACGCTCAATTTGGTGGCATCCGACCCGCCGCCCGCAGGCCAGCCCCCCATCGTGGGTCTGCCACAGTTGCTGGTTCGTGGCGCGCTCAACACGACTAATCTCACCTACACTTACACGAATTTGGCCGCCGGCACGCCGATAAGCTGGACGCTCACCCCGCAAGGGACAACCGGGTCGGACATTGTGGTAGTACTGGGCCTTAACCGATACACGATGACCAACAGTGCCGGCTCTCTTTATGCTGGCATCTTGAAATTCACCGATTCCCTTGGCTTGACCGAAATTGATGCACCCGTCACGGCGCAGGTCGCCAGTTACACCGGGCTTTGGGTGGGGAGCGCCTCGGTCAGCCAGGTGGCCAATTATCTCAAAATCTACCAAATGGATGCCAACAACAGCCCGGTCGTGGGGACCAATGGCGCTTACATCGTGACCGGAGTCAATACGAACTTGGGAGCGGTTGCAACACCATTTCCCCTTCGCCTTATTGTCCACAACAATGGCACGTCGGCGAACCTGCTTCAGCGGGTTTTTTACGGAAATAATGTTTACTCGAACCTTGTAGTCGCCCTCAACGAAGGCTCCTTGGATCCCACCCAACTTAGCACCGCCCGAAGGATCAGTGCCGTTCATTTGCCGTGGTCGGCCACCAACGCCCCATTCCCCATGTCCGGCCAATTGGTGCCGGGAGGGACTCTTACCGCCACCGCCACCTTCAATTATACCGATCAATCGTCCAACCCGTTCCTGCATACCTATCATCCAGACCATAATAATCTGGACGAGACCTTTCAAAACCTACTGCCACCAGGCTCCGAATCATATGGGATTCAACGCCAAATCACCCTTTCCATCAGCCCGCCCGGCAACGACTTTGCCAGTTTGACCCAAGCCGGGCAAACATTTGCCGGAAGTTACCTGGAAACCATCACCATGAGCGGCTTGGGTGGGGCGACCCGCACTTTCAACACCGCCGGAACCTTTGGGCTGACTTTGCTAAGCCCGATCGGCGTCCTTAGCCCTTAACGAACCTATCGAAATTGACCGCCAAGAATATTGCGCCAAAAACCCTGAAATTTAAAAATCCGCATCAAGACTATGAAAAATCCGACAAATGACAGCTCACAACAACGTGACAATCTGATCTGGCGTCAAATGAGCGCCACGGTCCACGGTCCATTAGCCAGGGTCCGCTGCTCTTGGTTGTTGGCCGTGGTTCTGGCGGCTTGGGCGCTTGCTCCTCGATCAGCGCAAGGCCAGGCGACACCGAATCCCCCCGGTCAAATCAGCTACCAAGGTTTCCTGACCGACGCCAACGGCATCCCGCTGGCAACCAACACGCCGAAGAACTACGTTGTCACATTCCTCATTTACAACACACCGACTGGCGGCACGCCGTTGTGGGGTGAAAACCAAACCGTGACGGTGAACAATGGCTATTTCAGCGTGCTGCTGGGACAAGGGAGCGCCGTGAGCGGGGTGCCGAACACGAACAACCTGACCACCGTTTTTACGGGCTCAACCGCTTCGCAGCGCTATATCGGCCTGACGGTAGCCGGAATCGGGTCCAACCCCACGGAGATTCAACCGCGCCTGCAATTGCTGGCCTCGCCTTATGCGTTGCTGGCCGCAAACGCCAATTCGATTGTGGCAAATACGGGTGCGCAAGTGCTTATCACGCAAGGACCGTCCGTCGGCATCAACGAGACTCCGAATGGCAACGACTCGCTGGACGTCAAGGGCAACGTCGGAATCAACGGGAGTTCCACCCTGGACTTTGGCCAGGGCATGAGCGGACAAGACCCCAATGCAGGCAAGATCGGTTACGAAGCCTTCTCCACCAACGCCTTGGACATTGTCGGCGCTGGCACCACCGGCAACCGCAAGGTCAAACTCTGGGCTGAAGCGGGAACCAGCACGACTGGCCCGCTGGGGATCGAAATTGACACGCCCGCGGCTCCGCTTGACGTCAATGGTGGAGCATTTTTCAGTGCTGGCAGCGGACTGGGAACCGCCGGAGGGCGTCCTGGCATCAGCATTTGGTATGACACGGCCGACAACACCGGTCAGATCCAATCTTATAAACCCGGCACGGCCGACAGCAACCTCACCTTCAATGCGGCTGGCGGCAACGTAGGGGTCGGCATCTTAAGTCCGCAAGCGAAACTCCATGTCAACGGCAGCACTTACATGGATGGCTACGCCGGAATTCTCGCCAAAAACGTGCTGGAATTCGGTCGCGGCGTGGCGGGCAAGCAAGGGAACGCAGGCGAAATTGGTTATCAAACATTCGACACCGCCCTCGATATTGTGGGCGCAGGCACGACGAGCGCCAACCGCATTATCACTATGTATGCCGAAGGCGGTACGACTTTTACTGGCCCCGTGACGACTTCGAGCGCTATCAGCGGTGGGTCCATCGGGGCCGGGGGATCGGTTAACTCCGGGGATGTGTTCACCCTGAATGGTGCCGGACACTACAACAATAACAGGATGTACTTGCGGGGCAACGGGGACTTTAACCACTGGCTCTCGTACGATGACACTTTTGGCACAGACGGTCCCTCCCTGACTGGCTTTTCGGGGGGTCTTCTGGGAACCAGTTCCGGGGGCTACGACTGGACCTTGCTGTGGAATACGGGAGGCAATGTTACTATCCGAAATGAATTAGTCACCTACGGTGAGATTTACGCGTATGGGGCAGTTTATGGGTTCGGAGGCGTTGAGTTGATTTCCGACCGGGCCGTCAAGCAGGATTTCGAAGAGGTGGATGCCAAAGCCGTGCTGGCCAAGTTGGACGAAATGCCCATCACAAAATGGAGCTATACCAACACTCCTTCCGTGCGCCACCTCGGCCCAGTGGCCCAGGATTTTGCCGCCAGCTTTGGCTATGGCATGGTGTCGAACGACAACAAGCATATTTCGCTGGGAGACGAGGTAGGCGTCTCGCTAGTGGCGATCAAGGGATTGGACGAGAAATTGAAGGAAAAGGACGCGGAACTCCAGGCACTCAAGCAACAGGTGGCCGATTTGAAAACCGTGGTGGATAGCCTGGTAAAAGGACAGAACGTCAACAAGTAGGCAGCGACGCCCTGTTCATTTTTGAGCGACGGCCATGAATAAGGTCCAGATCATTTGAATGTCAGTTCCAATTTAAACGCTATGAAACCGTATCAGCGCATTTTTCTGGCCGGGGCGCTTTTGGCCGGCCTCTGCTGGTTGGCGCCGCCCGCCGTGGCGCAGACGCCGCCCATGCAACTTGACCAGACGGCGATCCTGGTTAATACCAACTACGCCAACGGCATCAATTGGCAGTCGTACCAAGGGGTGCCGCTGTCTAGCACAGTCAATGTTCCGCCCGGCTCCAGTGGCAAGGCTCCGACTGTTACCTATCAGCAAGTCAACGGGCTGACGATCCTGCCTGCCACCACCAATCAATTCGAGGGATTTACCGGCGCATCCGGCATACCTGTGCAAGGGACCAAGTCGTTGAACACGAACCTGAGCTTTGCGGCCAATGTCACCTCTCTCAACTGGCCTCGTGGGACCACCGACGGAACACCGAACGGATCGGTAGTGGTAATACTGCGTGCGGCCCAGGTCGGCGGGCCATTTTTGTCACAAAATGTATCGTACTATTTCGGCTCGGTCATTGGGCAGCCGCTAACGGACGAAAACGGAGTGACACTGAGCAACGGGGTCAACCTCACTTACTGGTTGCAGCAACCTTACAACACTAACGCCGCCACGAACACGCCTTATTATTGGAGTCCGAACGCCCAAGCCGTCTTTGCCACTCAGGCCGGCTCGATTAATATCACCTGGCAGAAGGCCACACCTACCAATTCCGCTCCGGCGGATTACGCCAGCAACCCCACGAACTATCTGGTGGTTTCTGGGTTGTATTACCGCCTCTATACGGTGCATTACATCGTGTCCGGAGCGGCGGTGAAACAACCGCAGCAAATCTATTGGACGGAAGGCAGCCACGCGCAGACCGGCTATCCAGTTAGTGTGCCGACAGCCGATGTGAGCCAAGTCAATGTCATTTATAACAGTGCTTTTCCAGAGTACGTGACCCCGGGGGACACAACCACCAGCATCCCTATCACTAATACGCTGTGGTTCACCACGACGGCGCCTCTTGAAATCAAGGCCGATAATATTGAAGGACGCGTTTTTGTGGAATTGCTTGGCGAGTTGAATGCCGACGGTGTGACACGGCGGTTTCTCGGGTTTGAAATTGTCGATGTGACCTCTGAGCCGGTGCCAACCGACATCACCGTCAACCTGGGGGATCAGGTGCCGGCTTTTACCGATGGCTCTGACGATTCATATCTGACGCCTTCACCCATCGTCAATCCAGGCACATCCTTCTATTTCCAGCAGCAGGCCCCCAATTCGAGCCAGATTACACTTTGGGCGATCTATCTGACACAGAATCTGAACGATTTCCAGTCCTACTGGTTGATCACCGGTGTGGCCGGGTTGCAATGGCCCTATGTCTTCGATCGCTACCACGAAGTTTGGCCGAGCGACCCGACTCTATATGTCAACTATATTCGCCCATTGGTGAGCACTGCGGCGGAAGCTGCGGAAACCGCCGTGCAATTGCCTGCGGGCGAGGCGCCCAAGATCACGTATCAAGACCCGCTGGACCAAGAGCGGGCGTTCGTCACTTCCTCCGGCCTTTTTTACACTTTCTTAAGCCCCAACTATCCTGCCCAGAGATCGCTGATCCAGTTTCTGCAGAACGGGGAGGTGGCTTATGAACGCGTTTTCTCGTGGCTCGACCAGGGCCTTGAAACGAATGCTCTGTTCGCAAATTCCGTGGTGACCAACCTGGACGCCTGGAACGATACCAACTTGGATTTGTCTTTTGCCAGCACCTATAGCTCTCCCTACGTCGTGTCGAACGTGGTCAACGTGGGACAACGAATCGAGCCGCCGGTAGGGGAACTTGGAAGCACCGGGAACGGTTATTGGGCCGGTTACATCCTCCAAACCAATGGCAATTCCTTCGACCCGCTTGCCTACTTGGACCCGTTTGTGAACGGTTTCTCCAACGCCAATCAAGGCTCGATTATTCCCGTCAATGCCATACCGGGCAGCAACTCACTTGAAATATGGTGGTTCCGCAGCGACCAGGCGGACGGCAGTCTCGGCTTCCAATCGTCGTATTGGCCGGCGGTGATTGGACGATACACGATCCAGTGGCCGTCGGCGGCCCCGCAAATCATCATGGCTGGCAATGCGGGGAGCGGCCCGCTGGACAGCCTGCAAGCCAAGGGCACCATTTACCGCCAGAACGACCCGACCCAGCCCGGCTACAACCCGAACGAGGAACACGCGGTCATGCTTGGCGGCCAGGCCTACGCTTTGCGCGACGACCTCAATGTCACCAACGGCGCCGGATACACTTCCGCGCCTTATGTGTTGATCAGTTACACCGGCTCCGATGGACTTCCCTCCATGAGCGTGTTCCAAGTTCTCCGCGAATCTCCACAGGCTGGCATCCTCTTCGACTACATCGTCAACGCTGGCACGATCTTGCAGGCGCCGATGCCTTTGCCATTGCTCAATCCACCCATCGAAGGTGCCGGGGCTTATGCCACCAATTACAACAACCCGCCGGCGGACACGGCCGGGGATCTGCCGCCAGGCTGGACCAGTTCGATGACCAACGGACCGTTTTCCCTTTACGCGGACTTTACTTTTCAAGATCGTCAACACAACTTCTGGGTCTATCGCGGTCTCAATGCAGGATTGCCTCCTTTGGCGATTGGAACATATTCGACAACCTCGAACCTGTTTGGGCCTCTGATTCCAGCCATAGGTGTCTCTAACTTGCCATTTGCCTACTATATCCACGCTTCTCGGGTGGTAAGTTCGATGACCATCAGCACTTCCCCACAACTTCCCAGCGGTTTGAGCGCGTCGGTCACGGCCAATGGCTTGGCGATTCTCGGTACGCCCCAGGTCACCGGTTCCAATACGTACCAGGTCATCGTGGAAGATTTGGCCGATAATTCACAGGTGACCAACAACCTCTCTTTAAACATAATCTCCAATGGTCTGCCCACCACGCAAGCCCCTCTCATCATCCAGAGCACCAATCAATATTCTCAAACGAATGTTGAATACGTCGGGCGTCCTCCGTTCCTGGCTCAACCGCCCGCCCCCAGCAACAGTTTCACCATGCAGTTCTATTACGAGACTCAGGCGGGATTCGATTGGCCGGGCGTGGCCAATCCGCCGACAAATGGTTCGATTGTGCCGTACTTGCGGGCGAAGGACGCTAACGGGAACTTTATTGGAGACCCGACTTCCAAACATACGGCCAGCCAGAACATTGTTTACCGTCCCGTGTGGCCGTCGCTGGTGGATGGTCAACCCCTGGCGACACTCTACTCCGGCCAAACACTGACCGATCCGATCAACGGCCTGCCTGCCGTGCGCGGTCAAAGCAGCGTCCAGGTTCTCTACCAGCAATCCATCGCCACCAACAATATTGCCAACGGATATTCTAACGAGAGCGTGGTTCTCTATGACCCGACGGTTCAGAAAACATCCAGTCTTAACGCGGTCGGTTTGACGGCGCTGCCGGCTGGTGTCGTCACCAGTCTTTATGAGGCGAAGTATTACTTCCAGAACCTTCCGCCAAATTTGGTCAACCGCCTCTTCTTTGATCCGGCCACCACCAATCTAGTGTTTCAAGGTGAGTTCGTGGACGACATCGTCGGCGAAAGTTATATCATGCTCAATGTATTGGAAGGGGCCGATCTCGCGGCGGCGCAAGCGTTGTGTCCAACGACAGACCCAAATTACAGCCAGTGGCTCAGCCTCCTGGCCAATCTCTCCGCGCCACTCTACACGTTCTACCAGACGCCTGGCGTTCCAGGGAGCTATGTGAATGACTCCGCCCTGACCCTTACCAATTACGCCGGGGAGGCTGTAATTATCACCAATGGCGAACAACAGGTGGATTCTTATGCCATGTGCGCGACCGGCCCCGGCTTGGGTTACGTCTCATTCGTGGTAGGCAACACCATCAATCCTGCTTTCTCCAGCGACCCGGTGACCGTCTATGTCATCCGCACGGCCCCGCCGCTGTTCCCTGGCGAACTGAAAGTGGTTCCGGACCCCAACCCCTTGAGTGAGTCTATTTCGTTCCAGTTCACCGGCGATCTGGCTGGGCACTCCTCGGATTATCTGTTTGATTGGCGCATTCTGCCGCCCGTCAACGGCCTGCCGGCGACAACGGACCCGACAAATTGGACACCATTGGTTTCCGGCAGTGACTTGACGCATTACACCTTGGGCGGCTCCCAGGGTATTCAATCGCTGGGCGATAATTATGTGCTCATGCGGTACCGCGATACGAACGCCGTCGCCAATCCCGGGGTCACGAACTGGTCCCCGTGGACAGCGCCTGTCCTCGCTCCCGGGTATATCAGCCGCGTGGTGGCTGGAATCAACCCATTTGACCAGACTACAACCGACCTGTTTGACAATCCGGTCAATACCACCGGCACTATTCTCGCGGAAGCAGGCCCTCGCTGGACGGGTGATGTGGCTTTGAATGCGAGCACGTTAACCAACTCAGGATTGATCGAAATCTACGAAACGGTGCTGCATCAAGGGGAAAACATCAGCATCAATGCCGGCTACAATTACGGTCCAGCTAACAGCGCCTTGCTGCTGATCACCGGCTACCTTAACGATCTTTACAACGATATCGCCAACGACGCTTGGGCCAACGCGCAAAATCCCACTATTAGCATAGGAACCGACAATACTACCTACGGCAACCTAGCCACTTCCCTTTTCTGTTTTCAGGGGGAAGAGCCTTCCTTGCTGGAGCAGAATTTGGCCTTGTTACGAGGGCGCAATGACTTTTTGTCGCCTGGAGTACAGTTGTCTCCGGTCTATAACCGGCTCTACTGGAACTATACCTTGGGCATCAATGCCGGCGAGGTCATTTACGCCCTCAATTACAACATCCAGGATGAGAACGGCGACGGGGTGATCAACGCAGCCGACGCCGCCATTCTTTACCCTCAGGGACACGGCGACGCCTACGGGCACTACCTGACCGGCCTGACGTATTATTACCAATTGCTCATGAACACCAATTTCGATTGGGTGCCGCAAATTGAAGCGGTCAGCGTTTTGGGCGCAACCGTCTCAGTCAATTATGAGGACGAGAGGAAGTTTGCCTCGACGGCGGCTTCACTGGCCCGCACCGGCGAACAGATTTTCGATCTGACTTGGCGTGAAGGCTACCAGGGCGGCGGCACCAGCGGCGGTTGGTCCAGTTTTGGAGCTTCGGAGGTCAATACCGGCAGCCCCTACAATGCGGGCGGCCAGACGGCTTATGTCACTGAGTACTGGGGCTTGGATCACTGGGCTACGAGGGTGGAAACGGGTGCCTATTTGCATTGGGTGGTGGGCAACGCCATTCTGCCTCCGGTGGATCCTAACCCTAGCGATCAGGGAATTCAAAAGGTGGACCGCACTACTGTGCCGGAATTGACCGAATTGCCTCAGACGGCCATTCAGCTCCAAACCGACATGGACAACGCCGAAGCCGGCTTCACGCCGCTCAACCTTTCACAGAATGCGATTCCGTTCGATATCAACCCGCTGCTGGTGACCGGAACGGACCCGCAGACCCATTTCGAGCAGATTTATTCACGGGCATTGCTGGCTTTGAACAATGCGGTGGATGCATTTAACAACGCCCAGGATGTGACGCAGGAATTGCGCCAGACCCAGAATGCACTCACGGATTTCCAGGCATCGGTCGCGGCGCAGGAACTGGCCTACAACGACCAATTAATCGAACTCTACGGCACACCATATCCGGAGGACATGGGGCCTGGACAGACCTATCCGCAAGATTACAACGGGCCGGACCTGATTCATTACACATATGTGGATAACCCGGACACCAATACCTACGGCGGGATTCTGCCGGACCCGACTCAGCCCCAAACCTTTTACTTGGACGTCCAGCAACTGCCTGGAGACTGGTCCACCAACATGTATGACAATTTCAATTTCATCATTGAAAGCACCGCCTCGGGTTACACCAACAGCACAAATGTAGTGGCCTTCAACCTCGGTCCGGATGGTTTCTTTAACAAGCCGGCCAATTGGAACGAAGAGCGCGGCACGATAGGATCCATTCAGCAGGCCATCTCAACTTACATCGCGGCCGAGAATAGTTTGCGCAATGACCTCGCCAACGCCGAGGGTGACAAACAATCGCTGGACAAGGCGATGAATGCCTTCAACGCCAATGCCAGTTTCCAGACCACTCTCACTAGTTATGAGAACGCCAACACAGGATTGACCATTGCCAATGAGGCGCTTCAAACGGGTTACGCTATCTATAATACGTGGAGCATCCAGTCGCAGAACATCGCTGAGAACACTGCGACTGCCGTGGCTGACGCAATTCCGACCACCGTGATCGCCGGACTGGCGGATGGCGGCGACGTGGCTCAACCTGCCGTGGGAGCGGTCCTTGGCACCGGCGACGCAGTCGTGCAGGCTCTCGGCATCGCCAACGCTGGCGCGTTCACCGCTTTTCAAGTCGTGTCTTTGGCGGACCAATTGGCCCAAAACGGGATCAGCATCGCCACGGCCAATGCTACGCTGGAAAACGACTTGCAAAATGCAGTCCTCGCTCTCGGAGCCCAGGAGAGTGCGCTACAGGGGGATTTGGCCACTATTAACAGCCAGTTGCGGACTTGCAGCGACGCGCTCAGCGCCTATCAAGCGCTTGTAGCCCAGGGCAACCGCATCCAGGCCGAACGCCTGACCTTCCGCCAGCATGCCGCATCGGTCATCCAAGGATACCGCACCAGCGACCAGGCCTTCATCCTGTTCCAAAATGAGGACCTACAGCGCTACCAGACGTTGTTCAATCTTGCAGCCGAGTACGCCTTTTTGGCCGCGCAGGCTTATGATTATGAAACCGGCCAGCTCAACACCACCCAGGGCAAGGCTTTTCTCAATCAAATTATCAGTTCTCAGGCTATTGGAGTCGTGGACAACGGCGTTCCCCAACCCAGCGCCAGCAACGGTGGTGACCCGGGTCTGGCTGGCGCGCTCGCCGAAATGGACGCCGACTGGCAAGTGCTGAAGGGCCGGCTCGGTTTCAATAATCCTGACGGTTACGGGACGACTGTTTCGTTGCGCACTGAGAATTACCGCATCCTCGGCAGCAGCGATGGCAACGCCAATTGGCAGCAGGTTCTCGCGCAGGGCTCGGTGCCCAACCTTCTGGCCGATCCGGATGTGGAGCGTTACTGCCTGCAAATTGACGACGGTAGCGGCCTGCCGGTCCCAGGCATCATCCTCAACTTCAGCACAACCATCGCCAATGGGTTGAATTTGTTCGGCAACACCCTCGCGGCAGGGGACCACAACTTCAGCCCCAGCTCGTTTGCTACGAAGATCTTCTCTGTGGGTGTTTGTTTCGATGGTTACATTGGCATGGACAATCCTTCGCCGAGTGGAGGCACCACGCCGGCGGACCCGACCACCAATCCGAACGCACTCGCGGCGACGCCATACATCTACCTCATACCCGTCGGAGTGGATTCTATGCGCAGCCCGCCCTTGGGCGACGCCAGCACGATTCGCACTTGGAATGTGGACGACGTGGCCATTCCGCTGCCCTACAATATCGGTGGGTCGGGCTATTCCAGCCTGCCGTTCTATACTTCGGCGAATTCCTTGACAGAGCCGCTTTTCGCGGTTCGTGGGAACCAAGCCTTCCGGCCTGTTTCGTCCACGGCGGCTTTCAACACAAGTATCTATGGGGCCAACGGATCCTTGCAGCCGTCGGAATTCACCAATCAGCGCCTCATCGGCCGTTCCATTTGGAACAGCAAGTGGAAGCTCATCATTCCGGGCCGCACGCTGCTGGCTGATCCGAACCAGGGTCTGGCCAGTTTCATTGCGACGGTGAATGATATCCATCTTTACTTCATCACTTACTCCTACGCTGGCAACTAGCCTTTTGACCGCCTAACACTATGAATATACTACTCAATTCACGCAAAATCAGCCTTCAGATTCTGATGGCTGCGGTTGCGATTTGGAGCTTGGGCCAAGGTCAGTCTGCCGTCGCCATGCCTCCCGCTCCCTACCACCTGATCTATGGCTTGGTCCGTGACCAGTACGGCACCCCGCTGAGCAGCTCGAGCTCCTTGGTGATTCTCCAAGCCCAATCAGGCACTCAGTTGACTGCACAGTTTCTGCCCGGCTTCGCGGCGGGGATCAACTATCAAATAAAGGTCCCCATGGATTCCGGTCAGACCCCTGTCCTGTACCGGCCTGATGCGCTCATCGAGTCGAACGAATTCACCATGCTAGTGACCGTCGGCACGACGACGAATATTCCCATCGAAATGACCAACTTCGTAATGCTTGGCCAGCCAGGCGGCTCGACTCGAATAGATCTGACACTCGGTGTGGATTCCAACGGCGACGGCATTCCCGATGCCTGGGAAAATGCTTACTTGACAGCGCTGGGAACCAATATTCCACTCTCTTCGATCAACGCGAACTCCATTCTGGCCGGAGGCCTGACCTTATGGCAGGCTTATTTGCAAGGTCTGCCAGTGTTTGATCCTGGCGTCCCATTTCGGGTGACACTCATTGGATTCGACGGCACCTACCCGGTGATTGCATTTCCTGCTATGACCGGACGCTCCTACACCGTGCTTGGATCTTCGGACCTCAATACTTGGACGCCATTGTTATTCAATCTGCCAACCGACGCCCCCGGCGCTCCGGCGCGCAGCTTCTTTTATTCGTCCACCATTCAAAATGTTGAGTTGCAAGTGAGTCCGCCCGCTCCTGCGACAAACGCGACGTATCTGAAGCTGCTCCTTCAGTAGCGGCCTCATCGGCGTTGCCGTTGAGTGCGACTTTACGAAATGAATTCAGCCTGCAAATACGTTCCTGTGCTTCTGCTGGCAGTTGCTGCTATTGCCGTCGCTGCGGTTTTCCTTGGGAGAGAGCCCACCGAGGGCACCGTCATGGCTGTTTTGCCGACAATTCCGCGTCCTGATCTGGTCATGCGGGATAAGATTTGGTATAAGAAAACGGAAACCAATGCCTTCACGGGATACATTGTGGAAACTTATACTAACGGCACCTTGATGGCCCGCTCCTTGATTTCCAACGGCCTTCCGAACGGCGTTTCAGAAACTTGGTACACCAACGGCCAACTCCAGATGCGCGAGGGGTTCCGTAATGGCATCTCCGACGGATTGCGGCAGAAGTGGTTCCCAAACGGCCGGAAAATGTCCGAAGCCACCCTCGTAGACGGTAAAATTACTGGCACGTTTCAAAGTTGGCATCAAAACGGCCAACTTGCCGAACGAATCCAAATGAAGGATGGCCGCCCTGACGGCATTGCCTGGGCGTACTATCCCAGCGGCTTTGCCAAGGCGGAATTGGCGGAGCAGAACGGCAAAGTGCTTAACCGGAAATCCTGGAAGGATGGCGAACACAAGATCACGCAGTAGCCGTTGGAGCGCTTGGCAGTGGATTGGCCTTTGCCTTTTCCTCTTCGCGGCCTCCATCCATGCTCAACCGGCTGTGGCGCCTTACGTCACCGCCAGCGGAGGCGGCATGGCTTCCAACGCGCTATATGTTGTGACTGACACCATTGGTCAGCCCGTCGCCAGCGCCGCTAGTTCCTTGACTTACGCGGTTGATGAGGGTTTCTGGGGCACTTCGGGCTCACCTGTATCACTTTTGACTTGGGCCAACCCCGCTCCCATCATTTACGGTGCTCCTCTCACCTCCAATCAATTGAACGCCACCACCAGCGTGCCGGGCAGTTTTGTTTACACTCCAACCAACGGCGCCGTGCTCAATGCAGGCACCAACACGCTTTCAGTACTTTTCTCACCGACAGACACCGTCCTTTACAGCAACGTGATCGTCACGGTGAGCCTGGTCGTCGCGCCCGCGGTCTTGACGGCGACGGCGGCCAACACTAACCGGGCTTACGGACAAACAAACCCGGCCTTCACTGGAGCTATCGTGGGCTTGACCAACGGGGACAACATCTCCGCCGCTTACAGTTGCAATGCAACCAACAACAGCCCATTGGGGACATATTCCATAGTGCCCAGTTTGGTGGACCCGAACAATCGCCAGACCAACTACACGGTCAACCTGGTCAACGGAACATTGACGGTCACCCAAGCCATTCCGCAAGTGACGTGGACCAATCCTGCTCCGATCATCTACGGAACACTATTAGGCACCAACCAATTGAATGCGGCTGCGACCGTACCCGGCAGTTTCGCCTACACACCCACCAACGGCACTATCTTTAACGCAGGCACAAATAGCCTTTCGGTCGTCTTCACTCCGACGGACATGGTTGATTACACCAGCGCGACCAATGCGGCGAGCATTGTAGTGGAACCGGCTGTGTTGACGCCCAGTGTGACGGTCCAGACCAGCAAGCCATATGACGGCACTCCATCGGCCAGTATCGTTAGCGTTTCTCTCTCCGGGTATGTGCTGGGCGACAGTTCGCTCACGGTCAACCTGGGCGGCAGCGGCGTTGCCAGCTATGCGGACTCTAACATTGGCACGGCCAAAACCGTCACGATTACCGGCCTTAGTCTCTCCGGCCCATCGGCGTCCAATTATGTGTTGTCCAGCACCACCGTGGCCACCACCGCCAACATCACGGCCGACACGGTGACAATTGTATCGGGTCTGACTGTGAGCAACAGGGTCTATGACGGGACCAACGCGGGGATCTTGAGTGTGACCAACACGATAGTATTGGCCGGCTTGACTAATGGGGATCTGGGCCATGTGACGCTTTCCACCAATGGCTATCGGGCCACCTTTGCCACCTCCAACGTGAACTCCAACGTCACCGTGACAGTGACAGGCCTGACTCTGACTGGAGGCAGTTCCGCCAATTATATTCTGGTTCAGCCGGCGTTCACAGCCAGCATCACGCCTGCACCGGTAACGATTATCTCCGGCCTCACTGTTAATCCGGTGACCTATGGCGCGTTGACCGGATTAGATGCCGCTTTCTTAAGCATTACCAACATTGTGCTTGAGGGAGTTCTGGCTCAAGACACCAACAGCGTATTTTTGGAAACCAACGGCTACCAGGCCTACTTCACTGAAACGAACGCCAACCCAGATGTCCCAGTCACGGTCAGCGGTTTGACTTTGGGAGGGGGCGAAGCCACGAATTATTATTTGATTGAGCCTTCCCCCCTAGGCACCATCTTCCCGGCGACGCTTACTTACTCCGCGACGGCGACCAGCCAGGCTTACGGCTCAGCCAACACGAACTTCACCGGCGGCGTGTCAGGGTTTGTCTACAGCGACACCTTGTCCAGCGCCACCGCAGGAACGGCTGTATTTACGAGCACGACGACGGCAATAAGCCCCTTAGGCAGCTACGCCATCAATGGTTCCGGGTTGACGGCCAGCAACTATATCTTTTCGCAGTCGCCGGGGAACGCAAACGCCTTGACCATTCTGTTGGAAGGCGGCACCTACCCCTACAACATCACGATTACGAACACGTTCACTTACAGCTACCCTGCGCTCGAAACCTTTTCGGGGGTGATTTCAGGACCAGGCACGTTGAATATAACCGGCTCCGGCACCCTAGTCTTGACCGCGCCTGACACCTACACGGGCCGAACCACCATCAGCAACGGCACGCTGGTTTTGAGCGGCAGCGGCTCGATTTCCAACACCGCTGGCGTGACTCTTGGCTCGGGCGGCACGTTGGATGTGTCCGGATTGGGGGCTTCCAACACGTTCAACATGCCTGGCACTAATTTCGTCGCCAGCGGCGATGCTCTCGCCCTCATTGTCGGCCCTCTCGACGGATTCGTAAATCTTGGCTCGCTCCCGATTATCCTGACCAATGACGGCGTGGGTCCCTCACTCCTTATCGAGCAAGGCACCTTGGTGCTTGATGGCAATGTTGTTGTGGTTGACACATTTGGTGGTTCACCCTTGCCCGCCGGCAGTTACACCGTCATCCAGCAAGTGAGTGGAAATATCAACGGGCCTGTGGCCTCCGCAGTGACCGGAACCGCCATCGGCGCGGGCACATTGGGTTTGATGTCCATCGAAGGCGGCAACATGGTGTTGACCATTGTCAACACAACCAGCACGACAACGACGCTGACAGGCAACACGCCTGTCATCTATGGCAACCCGCTGAACATCGCGGCCACCACCTATCCCACGGTGCCCGATGGAGAATCAGTCGTTTTCTATAACGGCGCAACTCCAATTTGGATCGGCACCACGCTAGGAGGCAAGGCCAGTCTAACTGTAAGCAGTCTGCCGGTGGGCACCTATTCGATCACAGCGCAATATCTCGGAAACCTCACCAACTTGACGAGCACCAGCGCAGCGGTCAGTCAAACTGTGAACCCCGCAACGTTGGCCGTCGTGGCCGAGAATACCAACATCATAGTAGGCGCGGCCATTCCGGGTTTTACCTACCGATTAGAGGGCTTTGTCAACGGCGACAGCGCCACGGTGGTCACCGGTGTTCCGATCCTGACCTCTATGGCTGCCAGCACCAGTTTTGTTGGCCTTTATCCCATCACGGTGTCGGCTGGTTCCTTGATCGCTGCCAACTACACTTTCAAGCCGGTCGACGGATTGCTGGCCATCACCGCCATGGGATCTGTTTACATTAACATCGTGAACAACGGCAACGGCACCGTGACCCTCAGTTTCATGGGGAGCCATGGCGCGACTTACATCCTACAGGCTGCCACCGATCTGTCCTCCGCCGCCAGTTGGTCCAATATCTCAACCAACATCGCAGGAGCCAACGGAAGCTTCGCCGTGACGAACGCGATTACAGGCGCGGCCCAATACTTCCGCGCCGTGCAGCCTTGAAATTGAGCTGATTCGTCGCTCCCTCACGTCTCTCCACTCGTGCCGGCATCAATAATCGCCAGATGAATACTCAAAGAAAATGTTGGCTTTGCCGCCCCCGACAGTGGAAAATCCCTCCCGGTCGCGTCAGTCAAGCAGTCCGGTGGAGTTTGCGCGCGGGGCAGGGATAGACGTGAGACCGAACGGAATAATGTCTGATGAGATCTTAAAATTGGGATTGCCCAAGGGCAGTTTGCAGGAGGCCGCCATCGCCAAAATGGCCAAGGCTGGCTTCCACATTCAAGTCAGCAGCCGCTCTTACGCGCCGATGGTGGACGATGAGCACCTGATGGTGCGGCTCATCCGCGCGCAGGAAATTAGTCGCTACGTCCAGCACGGCTACCTTGATTGCGGCCTAACCGGCCACGATTGGATCGTCGAAAATGGCTCCAACGTGCATGAAGTCGGCGAGTTCCAATTTAGCAAGGCCACCAGCCAGCCGGCCCGATGGGTGCTGGCGGTGCCGGAGGATTCGCCGATCAAATCCGCGAAGGATTTGCAAGGCAAACGCATTGCCACCGAGGTCGTCAATATCACCAAACGCTACCTGCGGAAGCACGGCGTCAAGGCCGAAGTCGAGTTTTCCTGGGGCGCGACTGAGGTCAAGGCGCATGAACTGGTGGACGCGATTGTAGAAATCACCGAAACCGGCTCGTCCTTGCGCGCCAACAAACTTCGTATCGTTGACACATTGCTGGTTTCCACGCCGAGACTCATTGCGAACCACACTTCCTGGAAAGACCCCTGGAAACGGCAAAAGATTGAAACTCTCGCTCTGCTGCTCCGGGGAGCGTTGGAGGCGGAAAGCAAGGTCGGGCTGAAAATGAATTTGCAACAGAAAGACCTGGCTTCGCTGCTCAAAACCTTGCCCGCCTTGCGCAACCCCACCGTGGCCAATTTGAGCCTGGCGGGATGGGTCGCGGTGGAGACGATCATTGACGAAAAAGTGGTGCGGGAACTAATTCCCCAGCTAAAAGCAGCCGGTGCAGAAGGAATTATTGAATATCCTTTGAATAAAGTGGTATATTGACGTTGTGTGGTGACCATTTACTTTAAATGCATCGGAAATAAATGGTCACAACACATGCAGTTATGAATAAATAATTATGGGATCATTAAAGAAACGTCGCAAAAGCAAAATAAATAAGCACAAACGCCGCAAGAAGCTGCGCGCCAATCGCCACAAAAAACGCACCTGGCAGAAGTAAGCCGGGGCGGTCACGGGCCTTTGAGGGTTGCCTTGGCAACCTGGTCGCGCGCGGAAGGCGGTCTGAGGACCGCCACGCAACGCATGAAGGCATTACAATTCATTCTTGTTTTAGGGCTGGCCGGTTTGATCTTGCCGGGCTGCTCGACGGCACCCCGCCGTACGTCCACGCCGCCGCCGGTGTCGGCTAAAGCGGCGGTGCCCCCGTTGCGTTTTGTCAAGGGCAACGCAGACGCCTTTGCCCACTTCGCGGCTGGCGAAAGCTATTACGACAATGATGACGCCAGCGGCACTTTCCGTCAGTGGGAAGCTGCCGCCCTGGCCGATCCTTCCAACGAGAGGCTGGTCATCGAGGTGACGCAGCAACTCCTGCAAAACAAGGAGAAGGACAAGGCGTTGACGCTTTTGACCAAATCTGCCAGCCGCACCAATGCCTCGGCGGAGATTTTGTCCTGGCTGTCTCGACTTCAGCTTCAGGCCAACCATGTTCGGCAGGCCCTGGCCACCAGCAAACGCGCCATTCAGCGGCAGCCTGACCTGTTGGACGGTTACGGGTGCCAGCTGGAAGTCCTTTTTCAACAGAAGGATTGGCTCGAAGCGGTCAAGACACTGCATCGTGCCGCCCGCCAAATTCCGCCCGAGCCGGCTTATTTGCTGGCCTTGGCGGATTATTACGGCGCTTATCTTAAGAATCAGCCCAAGGACGCCGAGACTGAGGCGCGCGCCGTCGAGTTGCTCGACCGAGTCGCCCAAATGAAATTCACCAATCCCCGCCTGTGGCAGCGATTGGCCGAAATTTACGCGCGCATGAATCAGGAAAAGAAGGCGGCCGAGATCTACGACCGGATGCTGGCCGAAAACCCCGATCCTTCCATTCTGCGAGACAGCCTCCATGAAAAACTGGCCGGGCTTTACATTCAGGCCGATGATCGCAGCAACGCCATCAAACAATTGCGCGCTCTCATTCGCGACAACCCAACTCGTTATCCGAGGGCTTGGTTTGTCTTGGGCGAACTGGCCTATCAAGGCAACAACCTCTCGGAAGCGGCCGAAGACTTCGCCAATGCGCTGCATTGGGACCCGTCCATCGAACAGGCTTATTATGACCTGACGTTGGTGCAACTTGACTTGCACCGCAGTTCGGAAGCTTTTGACACTCTACAGCAGGCGCGCGACCGTTTTCCCAAGACTTTCACCTGCGAATTTTACTCCGGCGTGGCCTATTCGCATGTCACCAATTACGATGAGGCGATTCGCCATTTCAAAGAGGCCGAGGTCATCGGATTGGCCACCGATCCCTCGCGGTTGGACCAGCGTTTTTACTTTCAATTTGGCGCGACCTGCGAGCGCGGCCACGCCTTCAAACAAGCCGAGGAATATCTGCAAAAGTGCGTTACCCTTGCGCCGGATTTTGCCGAGGCGCTCAATTACCTGGGCTACATGCTGGCCGACCGCAGTGAACAACTGCCGCGCGCCCGCGCTTTGATTGAAAAAGCGGTCGTCATCGACCCCAGAAACGGGGCTTATCTTGACAGCTTGGGCTGGGTGCTTTTCAAACTTAAACAGCCGCATCAAGCCCTGCCTCAGTTGCTCAAAGCCGTCCAATACACCACCCCGCCTGATCCTACCGTGCTTGATCATCTGGGCGAGGTCTACCTGGCTTTGCACCAAGTCAACAAAGCCGTCGAGGCCTGGAAACAGTCCTTCGCCCTCGAGGCCAGCGAGGACGTCAAACGAAAGTTGGAGCTATACTCCGGTGGCCTCTGAGGCGACGTGCAATACTCGAAACACTACACCGTTAATGAAGCGCGGGCGTTGCTGCCGCGGATTCGGAAGTGGCTCGCAGAGTTGGAAGCCTGTCAGGAACGACTTCACACCTTGGACACTCAAGTCGCCGCCTTGTTGAAAAATGGCGATGACGCCGGCGGCGAACCAGTCAATCAATTGATCAAGACCCTGGCCCAATGCCAGCGGGTTCTCTCGGAATTCCGTCGCCGGCAGATCCAGGTCAAAGATATCCGCCGCGGCTTGCTGGATTTTCCCGCCCTGCGCGAGGGTCGCGAGGTGTTTCTGTGCTGGGAAAAAGACGAGGACGACATCGAATTCTGGCACGATTTGGAAAGCGGCTATCCCGGGCGCGAGAAACTTTGACCCATTCACTATGCGCATCATTGGCGGCAGGGCCGGCGGAGTTTTGTTAAAAGCGCCCAAGGGTTTTGACGTGCGGCCTACGCCTGATTTGGTGCGGCAAGCCATTTTCAACAGCCTTGGCCCCCGCGTGCAAGGGGCGCGGGTGCTGGAATTGTTCGCCGGCACCGGCGCCTTGAGCCTGGAGTGCCTGAGCCGAGGCGCGGCGCTGGCCCTGTGTATCGAGAAATCCTCCCGCCACGCCCAGTTCATCGAACGCAATCTGGAACAGGCCCGTCTGCCCGAGGGGAGCCTGCGTGTCCGCGTGCAAGATGCCTTCGCCGCCATCCGGCAGCTGGCCGCCGATCGTCAACAATTCGATTTAATTCTGGCCGATCCTCCATATGGCGAGAAGAACATCGGCCGCCGCTCCAGTTCCTTTGCCCAACAACTGCTGGACGAGCGCCCTTTGGCGGAGCTTTTGGCCGAGGGCGGCCTGTTTATCCTCGGCCACACCAAACGCGATACCTTAAGCCTCCCGCCCGAGTGGGAGGAAACCAAGCTCCTCAAGCACGGCGACACGCTCATGCGCTTCCTGCGCATAATTCCCAAATTTTGAACTTTAAACTTTAAACTTTGAACTTTAAAATCCGGCTGTGTAGTTTCAGATCATTTTCAATCCAACCAGCGCCGCG
>Ga0206802_1046_pt1 | contig 30654 bp, 22 predicted proteins | sample Alteio_BWOrgCont_63_FD_152902 | JGI IMG/M metagenome (GOLD analysis project Ga0206802, IMG submission 152902) | Enriched cells from forest soil in Barre Woods Harvard Forest LTER site, Petersham, Massachusetts, United States -... | ecosystem: Environmental > Terrestrial > Soil > Temperate forest >... | reverse complement strand
TACTGTTGTTCCGTCAAAAGCAACGGAAACAAATGTAAAAGCATGATTAGCAGGGTGCGAATCAAAACATACCCGTAAATACTTGTTTCCCGCTGTTAAAACATTAAATTTTAGCTTCAAAGAATCCGCTTTGCCGATAATTGGTTTTTCTAAATCCAAGGGTAAAATCATCTTCCCATCTGGGATCGACCTTAAGAAAATAGCCTTACCGGGGGAACTAAAATAAGTCATGGTTAAATTTAAAGGCAGGTCTTCCTTATTCAGCTTATATAAATGAAATGGAAATTGCTTTGTTTTACGCCCGGCATTTATTGTCATCTCATTTAAAGAAAAGCTTTCCACCATATAATGCGTATTTTCATCTTCCAACACAGTAGAGCAATTTTCTGGAAGCGATTTAAAAATCCCTCCTAAATACTGGTGATTATACTCATCATACTCATGCAGACGCATCATATTGACTATCGGCCCATGAAGCGTTGTATATACACTATCCCCATCTGTGCGTCCTTTCGCGAAACACAACAACCGGATCTTATAGTCCAGGGGAATTTCCAGGTTATCTTCCTGAACATGCGAAACCCGTCCTGTCGCTTTCATCACCTCATAACTAGACAATAAAAAACAGGCATTACCGATAAAAATAAACACAGCAAGCCCCAAGAAAACACCTGAAATCAAACGGGCCATGGAGTTATGCTTTAAGAAAAATACGGATTTAAAAAGATTTCTTAGTGCCAGGGGGATCACTAAGAATTGCAGCGGATAAAACATTAAGCCATAACGATAAGGTATAATCCCACCCTTGACCGTGTAAAACAACAGTGGTAAAGAACAAAAAATAAGCCAGAAGAAAACAATCTGTTCATAAAAGTCCATGGCCCGAATGCAAAAACGTTTCCGCGCGAGCTTTACAAATAGAACAAGAGCGCCAATAACGAATAATGCATCGTAAAGATACGCGGTGCGTGTAAAACTTAGCAGGCAAGAAAAAGTCCCTGGTAAAACGATTTTCCCAAAATAAAAAATAAGCGGGAAAAGTTCGAAATCATTCAAAGGCTGCGGCGTTAAAAAAAGATGGAACTGCATTCTTTTGAAAAACGTTAAAGACTGGGACAGGGATTTAGGAGAAAAGCAGTATTCTTTTCCTATAGACCCGATAAAAGACGCCCACGATTTATTTAAGCTCAAAACAAGCAAAACATAGAGAATCAACGCGCCAGTGGCGAAAACTAATTTTTTAGATATACCTTTATTAAGTAAAATGACTATTAACCCAATACAAAATCCGGCAAACAATGAGAAATGAATTTGTATGCCGATAAAAGCGGTTATAAAAAACAAAACAAAATAATTTGTTTTTTGTGTTTTCAGGTAGCCTCGCAGGGCAAGAATGTATATGATATTTAAAGGCACTATAAGTGATGGATTCCATAGCGTTCGTGAAACTAAAACATGCACCGGCATAAGGATAAAGGTAAGAAAAAAGAACCCGGCAGCGATAAAACCAATATCTTTTACCAAAACATACAGGAATATAAATGAAATGATGATCGTCACTGCGTGGATTAATGCGATCATTAATACCAGTGAATGCGTAAGAGACCAAAAGAAGGCTATTAAATAATAAAATGCAGGGCCAAACAGCCTGCCTCCTGAGTAATCGAGTTCAGGCCCCAACAGCGGTGGATGATGCCAAGTTAATATATCAAGGGCCCTTGAGAAGTCCCTCGACATATGGGCATTAAACCAACATATTCCCGGAGAGCTGACACGGATAAACAAAACCGCCGCAATAAAAACTATTCCACCTATGATTTTCAACCATGACTGATATGTTGATCGGGGCATTATTAGGGTTTGTTGCCTATTTTTGACAGGATTTTATGAAAATTACGCTCGCTGGATATCAAATAATATTCTTTCAAATGCCAGCTCAAAGGCTCACGATTAAATAAATCAGCTTCTATCCTGTCTAAAACCTTGCCGTCAGAAATCCGGCGCAGGTTGATCCCTGCCTTGCGGATAATCGGCCAGCTTCCGGCAAAATCCCATAAGTGACACCGTAAAAAACAGCCCACCCCGCGGCCAATGCTCGGCCAGCAGAGGTTGACCACGGCACAGGCGTGGATCATGATATGAAAATCTTTATCATTCCAATAAAATTTATCAAAAAAAGTGTCATTGCAAAAAAATAAAGAACGCGCGGACAACTCTTCATCTAAAGGAACTATCCGGGTTTTATTCTCATCGGCCCCAAAAGCATCCTTCACAAAATAAGCTTCAGCGCCATCGCAATAAAAAAGTTCTTTGAGCATGGGAAAATACACAACGCCCAGCCAAGGCTTTAAATCTTTGATCAATCCAATGGAAATACCGAACAACGGCATGCGGTTAGCGTAAAGCCTTGTTCCATCGATAGGATCCACGGCCCAAATAAACGAAGCTTGATCAAGGCGCTTTTGATCCAAATACTCAATGATCCCTGGATCTTCTTCATCAATAAGAATATGATCCGGGCTTTGTAAAAAATCACTTAACTTAGCACGGGCCAACTTTGAAATCGCCTTGTCCGCCAGCGTTATGATGGAATGGTCCTTTTTAAGACCAGGATCACTATCTTCAATTAAATCCAAAGCAATGCCGCCGGCCTCACGAGCAAAAGATAACATGCGTTCTAAATAAATGTCGGAAGGAATCATAACTGTTGCGGATAAAATAAGGCCATGCTGTTGGTAAACCCGTGCAGGAAATTGATCCCTCCCACAGGTCCAATTTCACCCGCGCAAAAAAATCCGGCTGCCGGAACAGGGCCTAAATGATGCTGGATAATCTTGATATCATGGTCACGCTCATTAAATAAATTCATCCCGCGTCCATTGCAGGAAAATACCATTGCCCCATGAGCGGCAGTTGTTTGCTTTTTAGCTTTATATTGCTTTAACAAAGCGTGCAAATCCTCATTGGCCGTCTTCGCATCACGCAAATGAAATTGCACGGTCTGCCCCACATGCATATGATCTCCCACCGCACCCGCGCCACTTTGAGGCTCAACGCCCATGACGCCGCGGATTAAAAAGTCCCCCCGTTGAAAATTATCCTTATATTCATTCATGGCAATCCCAATAAAAATGGCTTCTTGGGCCAGATGACGGTCATAATCCGTGCCTTTATTTAATACTTCTTCCAATACTTTATAAAAAGGACGCCCGGCCAATTCATAGACAATATTGCGCTGGGCCTTGGTGACAATAAACGTTTCCCCAATGGGACGGCATCCTTGAGACACAACAGTTTCAACCCTCAAATTTCCGGTGAGAGAAACACCAACAAGGCCTTCCCGTATGATTTCCCCATCTAAAATTAATGTGTTTTCTCCAGGTTGGGACGCCGCGGAAGCCAATCCTCCCACAATAGGCATTCCTGGATATGCTTGATTGAGCCCTGCCAAAAAAGTATTACCGTCGAACGCAAAAGGATCAGCAAAAACCAAAAAAGACGGCTTTTCATTGGGATATACCTCAAGAAAATTATACCAATCCTCTTTCACTTTTATTGTTTCCAGCATAGGCTGACTTATCACGAAGGGGACAATTTTCACTTGCGGCAGGCGCATCAGCATCAAAGACGCTGACGGACGCCCCTCGATTTCACGCTCACCCCCGATGATACCGGCGCACGAACAACAAATCAAATGGCGTATATTACTCTTGAGCTTAAGCGCTTGAAATAACTCCAAAGGATCATAAGGGGGCCAGGGACAAATGTACAAAATCCCCAAATCAAAATCACCTTCAATCCCCATTAAAAGTTCAGTGGTAATTTGTGGTAAATTCCCTGCTTCGGTTATACGATTTATAAATTCCATAGGCTTATTATAGTGTCATTGCGAGCGCAGCGAAGCAATCTTTTTAAAAAGATTGCCACGCCCTAAAAACAGGGCTCGCAATGACACGTTATTTTACAGAAGAACGGATCATGAGGATGGGAATGTCGGTGCGATGGCGTAATGTGTCTGCCACAGAACCTAAAATCATGTCTTTTATAAATTTATGCCCGTGCGTGGCCATGGCAATAAGGTCGCATCCCTCCTCTTGAGCGACGGATAAAATACCGTCGACAGGCTCTTTACCGTGCACCAAGACTGCATGGGCGTTAAAACCGTCTTTTTGCAGGCTGGAGGTGACCTGATCCAAATAAGCCTGATCATTCTTAATTTCTTCGGAATCTGCCAAATTTAACTGGTCCTGCAGCCTGGCAGCAAATCCATCCGCCACATGCACCAGGATCAATTCAGCATTAGTCAATCTTGCAAACTTACGGATATAAATCAAAATAGTTTCATCCGTTGCTGAATTATCTAAAGGAATGACTATTTTTTTATACATAAGAATCCATACCTGTCATTCTAAGGCGAAGGTCGTATTGACCGACACTCACAGTTGTTCGCCGAAGAATCTATAGATCCCTTGAGATCCTTCGCTACGCTCAGGATGACAGCGCACACACTAACCCTTCCACTTAATAGAACATCCCATGGAAGGCACCTGTTTGCTTGCAATCGGCCGGCCGGCGGCCATGTTGTTCATGGCTTCTTTTAGTTCTTCGCGGGTAACTGCGTCCTCATCCTTCCAGTTATCATCAATGCGGCCATGATAAACGAGGGCTTTATTCTTATCAAACAAATAAATATCCGGCGTGCACTGGGCCCGGAAAGTATCTGCCACTTGCTGGGTTTCGTCGACTAAATAGGGAAAATCAATACCTAATTCCTTGATCTTAAGAACCATTTTATCAGGGGCATCGTCAGGAAAATCAGGATTAATATTAGGATTGATAGCCACTGTGTTGACCCTCATCCCACGGCCATATTGGGCCAATTTGATCACCCTGGGCCAGACAGCCAAAGCATACGGGCAATGATTGCAGGTAAAAACGACCAGTAAACCACGCTCACCAAAAAGTCCGGCGGCTTTATAGGATTTACCTAAGGCATCTTTTAATTCAAAGTCCGGCATGGTTGTGCCTAAAGGAATTTTAATAGATTCTAACAGAGCCATTTGATTAACCTCCGATTTTTGTGTAATATATTTGTCATTCTGAGGTGAAACCGAAGAATCTCTTATAGAATTAAATTTATTGAGATCCTTCGCCAATTGGCTCAGGATGACACTGACATTTCGTCAGTGTCAATTATACGAGCGAGGTTTTTTATGTCAAGACTGCTTATCCAGCAATATGAAATAGGACCACTCAATAACTTCCTCTATCTTTTAGGTGACCCCCAAACCAAGGAAATGGCCATCGTTGATCCTGCCTGGGACGTGGATTTTCTTTGCAAGGAAGCCAAACGTTTAGGCTATAAGGTCACCAAGGTTTTCCTGACCCATGCCCACCCTGATCACGTCAACGGCCTTGATAAACTTTTGTCCATGCATCAGGTGCCTGTTTTCATTTCTAAATATGAATATCCTGCTCTACGGCCACGTGTTGCGGGCCTTATCGACGTGACAGAAAAAGACAAACTATCCGTGGGAAATATCAATTTTGATATCCTCCATACGCCGGGGCATACGCCGGGCTGCCAATGCTTCTTGGGTCCCCAAGGCCAACTCATTTGCGGGGATACCCTTTTTATCGACGGATGCGGAAGATGCGATCTGCCAGGCAGCGACCCTCGCGCGATGTACAACAGCCTATACAATATCCTCATGAAACTACCAGATGAAACAGTCCTTTATCCAGGCCACAATTATGGCAACACCCCAACAGACACCATCGGCAATCAAAAACAAACCAATCCCTATTTGCAATGCAATAGCCTCAAAGAATTTCTTGTTGAGCGGATGGGGTTATAAACTTCTATTGCAGTTTAAGCGAACGGATCATTTCATTCACAACAAAGGAATCCTGCTTGTATTTATTTAGATCTCCCAAAAAAGTCAAAATATAGGCTTGATTGCTGCGCAGCACCCAGGCATTGACCATTTTTAAATGGTCTGGCTTGGGCGCTTCAATGGCCATCTTATGCCCCTCACGCCAACCCCAATGAATCGATTTGTCCTCGACAATATTAATACTTTTATCGAATACCGCGATCACCTGCTTTTTGATCGTTGCACTGAATGCCTCTATAGTAGAAATTGAATATGGCACCGGCTGAATGGTCACGTTAAAATTCTCTTGCAGGGTATCTAAAGCCGTGTCTTTGGGGCGCAGGAATATCACTGCCACCGTTGGTTTAGGATGAATGATCACTTTCCAGGTTTTAGGATATTTGATAGAAAATTTATACTGGTCATCTTGATACACGCTAAACTGCAGGATGAAATATACATACCATCCTAAAGCAGCCAGCAGAAGCACGCCCGCTGTTGAAGCGATGCCAACGAGGATGTTTTTCTTAAGAGATGCTTTCATACTAACTATAAAATTTCTTACCTTGATTCTTCAAATCCAAAATATACGCGCATGGCTTAAAGCGGCCGTCCTTAAAACGCGCATCCAATTTTTCCATACCCTCAATGAGCTTGCTTATGCCAATGGAATCCGCGTAGCGTAAAAGCCCGCCTCTAAAAGGCGGAAATCCCGTGCCCATGATCATGCCGATATCCACACTATCAGGACTATCAACGACCTTCTCCTGCAAAATCATGGCAGCTTCATTGATCATGATGTAAATCATCCGATCAATCGCTTCCTGTTCTTGAATGGCCCCGCCAGCTTTGACAAGAGACTGGACCTCAGGGTTAACCACGCGCTCTTTGCCATGAATATAAAAACCTTTACCTGATTTCTTACCCAATAATTTCTTAGCAAGCACTTCATCAAAAACCTTGACCGGCTTAAACCGTAAACCCAAACCGGTTTCTAAAACATGCAAGACCTTCACCCCCACATCCAAACCGACTTCATCGGATAAAGTAAAAGGCCCCATGGGCAGGCCGAAATTGGTGGCAAAACGGTCAATATCCGCGATAGAGCTGCCCTCATCAAAAATGCGCCCTGCCTCATTGATATACCCCAATAAAATACGATTGACTAAAAAACCGGGCGCGTCTTTAACGATCACCGGCGTCTTACCTAATTTTTTGGCAAATTCCAAGGTAGAAACCAAGGTTTGCTGGGAAGTAAATTCGGTCGTAATAATCTCGATCAAGGGCATGCGGTGCACCGGATTAAAAAAATGAAAACCAATCACCCTTGAAGGATCTTTGGATGCACGGGCCATTTCCGTTACTGATAAAGACGAGGTGTTCGATGCTAAAATAGCCTTTGAAGACAAAGCGTTACTGACTTCAGCAAAGACTTTTTTCTTAATATCCATATTTTCAACCACTGCCTCAATGGCAATATCCGCGTCAGCAAAACCGCTGTAATCAACGGTCCCTGAAATCATCGCCATCTTAGATCTTACATCATAATCCCTGGCTTTCTTTCTTTTCATCGCCTGGGCATAAACATCGTAGGCAGCTTTGAGCCCCTTGGCAATCGCGTCTTGATTGATGTCTTTAAGCCGTGCCCATACGCCGCGATCGCTTAATAATTGGGCAATTCCCCCACCCATGATGCCCGCACCTATTACGGCACCCTTGGTAATGGGCATGGGTTTGACATTCTCAGCGCCAGGGATTGATAATTTTTTATATTTCTCGGATAAATAAAACACCTTCACCAAATTTTTAGATATCGGTGTGATGGCAAGCTCCGCAAAAGCACTGGATTCAACGTCCAAAGCCTGCTCACGGGACAAATACAGGGTCTTTTGTATCACCTCTACGGCTTTTAAAGGAGATGGATAAAAACCTTTGGTTGCTTTCTGGATAGACTTAATTGTTTCCTTATACACCACCATCTGTCCCAAAGGATTTTTTTCCAGAAACGCTTGAAACCCTTTGAGGGGCGTCCTTTTAAAGATACGCTTATCAGGTTGGGTTAATATTTCCTCTAGGAATTCAGCAACACGCTCTGACAAACCCATTGAAGGATAAAGCCTGTCAGCCAAACCGCATTTAAATGCCGCTGAAGAGTTAATGGGGGTCGCGGAAACAATCATTTTCAATCCCTGCTGAAGACCAACCAGGCGCGGCAGGCGATAAGTGCCGCCGAAACCCGGCACAAAACCTAAATTAACTTCCGGAAGGCCAATGCGAATCCTGTCATTAAAGGTCATGACCCTATAGCGGCAAGCCAAGGCCAATTCACATCCGCCTCCTAAGGCCACTCCGTCAATTACAGCTACAGTCGGATATGGCAGATCTTCAATTTTATCCATCACCCGCTGGCCTGCTTGGGCTTTTGATTTGCCATCTGCCACTTCAACAATGTTTTCGATTTCCTTGATATCAGCACCCGCAATAAAAATATCTTTCTTGGCGCTTTGAATAATTAAAACTTTAAGACTTTTACTTTTAAGATCATCGAGTATTTTATCCAAAGTTAGCAGTGTCGCGGAATTCAACACATTGACCTTGGAATCCGGCTGGTCAAAGGTGATGGTACCAATATTAGCTTCTTCTTTATAAAAGACGGACATGTATACCTCCCGTACGTCATTCTGAGGCGAAGCCGAAGAATCTAAGAATTCTTTAGATCCTTCGCTGCGCTCAGGATGACGAGTTAATTATCTCTCTAAGACCACTGCTGCTCCCTGACCGCCACCGATGCATAAAGACACAATTCCGGTATTGAGATTATTACGATTCAAATGTTTGAGCATGGTCAAAATCAATCTTGCCCCTGTTGTCCCTACGGGATGGCCCAAGGCAATGGCACCGCCATGAACATTCAACTTCGCAGGATCTATTGTACCTGTATAGCCTTCATAACCGAAGTCCTTGGCAAATTTTTCTGATGCTAAAGCGCGTTCGCAAGCCAAGACCTGGGCAGCAAAGGCTTCGTTGATTTCAACGGCCTGCATATCAGAAAGTTTCATACCGGCTTTCTTTAAGGCCTTGGGTATGGCATGCGCCGGACCAATACCCATGCGGTTAGGCTCGACCCCAGCCATGGCAAAGCTGCGCAGATACCCTAAAGGCTTCATACCTAATTCTTTGGCGCGTGATTCGCTGACAACCAAAATGGCACATGCACCATCAGTGATCTGACTGGAATTACCCGCAGTCACCGTCCCTGTACCCCGTTCAAAAAAAGGTTTTAATTTTGCCAACGCTTCAATCGTCTGGCCTTCACGCGGGCCGTTGTCATCCACCACAGCCTCTTTATACTTTGGCCCCGGAATCACAGGTACAATTTCTTCTCTTAAAATCGCCCTTGAGGCTATGGCCTTCTGATGAGAAGCTAAAGAAAATTCATCCTGTTGGCGGCGGGTGATGCCAAATTCTTTGACCAATACTTCAGCTGTCTGCCCCATGTTCAGGCCGCAAACAGGATCAGTCAATCCCAACTGTAATCCAATTTTAGGCATTAAAAAGTGATGCGGTCGTATTTTAGCAAAGCCCTGCAATCTTGCAGGCAGGGTTTTGGCACGCGAAATTTCAGTTAAAATTTCCTGGTACTCTTTGGATAAAAAGAACGGGATATTGCTCATGGATTCGGCGCCGCCGGTTAAATAACAAGAGCCTTCACCTGCCTTAATTTTGATCGCGGCATTGACCACCGCTTCAATGCCAGAAGCACAATTGCGATGCACTGTAACAGCGGGTGTGGTTTTGGGGACACCTGCCAGCAAGGCAATAACACGCGCGATATTAGCCGCATCCGCTGGTTGGCCCACACAACCGAATATCACCTCATCAATCAGTTTGACATCCAATGCCATCCGCTCGATTAATTCGCGCGCGGCAATTCGCCCTAATTCCTGGGCACTTAAATTATTAAAATTAGCACCCATCTTGGAAAATGGGGTGCGTATACCATCAACAATTGCTATTCTCTCCATTATCACCCTCCCCTATCCCCTCCCATCAAGGGAGGGGAATAATATACCGTTAAACTTTCGGTCTTATATCTAAAATACGTTTTTCCTTATTCGCCGTTTCCAATTCTAAGCGTTTGACCATTTCATCCAGAGGGATAAATTTGATCTCATTGGGCGAAACTTCCGTGGCTCCGGTTAATTTATCTTTGATCAGTTGAGAAAGCGCGCTTTGATTAGCTCCTGCTTGCGAAGTAACATAAACCACCAACTCATCTACTTCATACGGGTCATTTTTGTGCTTGCGGATTTCCAACTGCCACTCATCCACCTGAGGGATGCCGCTTAAGACCTCGGCAAAATGGCTTAAATTAACCAAGGTTCCTTTGACCTTGGAAAGATGCATATCTTTATTATCAGACAAGCGTGTGATGTCTGAAGATAAACGCAGTGTCATGCGTCCGCAATAAGGGCACGGCCCATGAGTAATACCCCCTTTAACAAAATCCCCGGTGCGGTAACGCAGCATCACACTAGCCCGTGAATCCAGGCTTGTGTAGACTATTTCTCCATCCTCACTGTCATCTTTGACTTCTCCGGTGGTAGGGTCAATGATCTCAAAAATTTCCTTGTCCGGATAAAGATGATAACCGCTGGATAAATGATTTTCTACCGGGCATTCAGCCCAGGCGCTGCGTGCTTCGGTAAAGCCATAGGTACCAAATATATAAACATTCCGAGCACCTTGAGCGCTTAAGATGTCTGATAATTTTTGTTTATATGCTGTCGTGACCTTGGCCGCCCCCAGCACGATTTTCTTTATAAAAGAAAGGTCATGGCCTTTGTCCTGAGCAAAGCGCAACAGATGATAAATGTAGCTTGGTACCCCCAAAACGGTCGAAGGCTTGATCCTCAATAAAGCTGTCAGATTACCCTCAGTTCCCATGACCTTGCCGCCGCCGGTGGAAAGCGCGAAAATATCCGCCTCAATAGCGCCAAAAAAAGTCTGCCAAAAAGCCAAATGCGGGGCAAAAGGAAAGAGATTCATGATGCGCTCCTCACCTTTAACGTCAAAAAGCCCAACCATACGGGCACCCGAAATATTTAAATTATCCAAGTCATAGCGGCTATACATAAAAGGTACCGGCGCATTAGTCGTTCCGGTCGTGAATGTCATGAACACCGGACGGTATTCTCTGGCTAAATCATTTTCCAGCCGATGACCTTGAATAAAAGACCTGGCCGCAAGTGTCAAAACCCTTGATTTTGGCCAATACCTGCTGATCTTTTCTTTATCAGGCTGCAGGATAAAATCCTTAAATTTTTGCGGATTATCTTTGTCTATTAAATCAGATTTACAAATAAGAGGTATGCGCTTTAAATCTTCCTTGGTACGGATTTGCCTGGGGTCAATTTTCTTCTCATCAAAAAGCTTGGCGTAATAGGGACTAAAGGGATAAACGTGGGTATTAATAAAAGAATGCAGGCGATGGTTCTGTAACTCCTTGATTTGATTATAAGTTAATGATGTTATGCTTCTCCAAGAATTCATTACTTATAGTGTAATATATCAAAAAGGCTTAAGCCAGAGAAATCCATAATTTTAACATTAAGAACAATGCAAAGGGCATAAAAAAATAACCCTGTACCATACGGTACAGGGTTATTGATGATCAAAACTCTCTCAAGGAGAATTATTGAGCTGCGTTAGCTGTTGCGTTATCAGCGTTACCTGCATCGCTGTTCATAGCGGTGTTATCTGTAGCGGCATCTTGGGCCTTAACAGATTGACCTAACATTAAACCTGCCACGCCGAAAACTAAAGCAGCTGCTAATACTAATTTCTTGTTCATGACTTCTCCTCCTTGATTTTGATAAGAATTAACTCTTACCGTTGTTAATAGTGTGTAAATATTTTTACACATCTTACTTAAACTTGATGCTTTACATCAAAACTAAACTGAATGTTCTCCCTTAACCTTCATATAATGTAACAAAATCTAAAATAATTTCCATTAAAATTTTCTAATTCTTTATTTTACCAATAAACGCGCTCTTTTCTCTTCAATGCTCGTCGTTAATTCTTCAAAAGATTTTTCAAACGCCGCCAATCCCTCGTCGAGCAATTGATTACAGACCATACCGACATCAATATCCAGAAAACGCAACTGCTCAATTGTCCCTTGGGCAGCCGCCACATCACCAGGCATGGCCAGCTTGGCAATGCCATGATCCAGCACAGCTTCCAGGGTTTTATCAGGCACCGTATTGACCGTTTGCGCGGCTATTAATTCAGTGATATATTTGATATCGCTGTATTGCGGGTCCTTGGTGCCAGTTGACGCCCACAAAACACGTTGCACATTAGCTCCTTTTAATTTTAAATCTTTAAATTCACTACCGCCAAAACTTTTCTGGAATTTATGGTAAATGATCTCACAATTAGCCACCGCGGCCATACCCCTTAAGGGTGACTTTTCTCCTAACTTTTTATCAACGCTTGTGTCAACACGGCTGACGAACACAGAAGCCACAGAGTGGACTTTCGAAGCATCCCCGCCCTTTTGAATCAAATGATTTAAACCTTTAAGGTAGGCCCAGGCCACTTGAGTGTACTGCTCCGCTGAAAAGATCAAAGTGACATTGACATTAATGCCCTGGGCGATCAGTCCTTCCACCACACCCAAGCCATTTTTAGTGGCCGGCACCTTGATCATCACATTGGGACGATTAAGTTTTTGCCATAAACGCACACCCTCTTTTAGCTGGGATTCGAGTTCATTGCCTAATTTGGGGTTGATTTCAAGGCTAACATAGCCATCCAGGCCTTTGGTACTCTCATAGACACCCCGGAATAAATCTGCCGCATCCTGCACATCCTTGATGGTCAATTCATCATAAATATCAAAAGTGGTTTTACCCGCCTCTGCTAATTCCTGGATTTTGGCATCATAATCGTGGCTCTGACTAATGGCTTGTTTAAAAATAGTAGGATTGGAAGTTTGCCCGCGCAAACCCTGATCGATAAGTGATTTAAGCCGGCCGTTAGTGATCATTGAACGGCTGATATTATCGATCCACAAACTTTGGCCCAACTCTGCTATTTCATGCAATTTTGTTTTAGTCATATCCCTCCTGGTGTCATTGCGAGGAACGCAGTGACGAAGCAATCTTTTTTCTACTAATAACTTTCTTAACAGCTTTCACAATATCAACATCCTTAAGGCCAAAATGGGCTAATAACTGGGCTGGGCTGCCGCTTTCGCCAAATGAATCCTTGACCCCCACTATTTCCAAGGGGCATGGGCAATGCTGCCCCAGCACCTCAGCCACCGAGGAACCCAAGCCTCCCACCATTTGATGTTCTTCCGCGGTCACGATGGCACCGGTTTCCTTGGCAGAGCTGACAATCATCTGGACATCAATAGGTTTAATGGTATGCATATTCACTACTTTTAAATCAATGCCTTCAAGTTTTAATTTTTCAGCCGCTGATAACGCTTCAGAAACCATGGCCCCGCAGGCGATGACCGTGGCATCATGCCCCGCACGCAGGACATTAGCCTTGCCAATGATAAAAGCATCTTCTTCTTTAGTAATGATGGGAAGCGGTGCTCTTGAGGTGCGCATATAAAACGGACCAAAAGTGTTTGTGATCGCACGGGTGGCTTTTTTAACTTCAATATAATCGGCAGGGCAAATGACCCTCATATTAGGCAAAACACGCATGATGGCAAAATCTTCCAGGCATTGGGCAGAAGCACCATCCTCACCGACCGTAACACCGCCATGAGAACACACCACCTTCACGTTGCAATTATTATAACAGACATCCAAACGGATCATGTCATAGGCACGGTTTGTCAGAAACACCGCGAACGAGGTCGCAAAAGCCACATAGCCTTGGGTGCTTAAGCCCGCAGCGGTGCCTACCACATCCTGCTCAGTGATGCCTAAATTAAAAAACCGTTCAGGGAATTCTTTTTTAAAATACTCAGCGCGGGTGGCGTCTTCAAGGTCCCCGGAAGTCACAACAATATTAGGATTGGTTTTACCTAAAGTAACCAACTCTTCGCCAAAACCATCTCTGGTGGGGGTAGGTTTTATTTCCATTTATTTTAACTCCGCCAAGGCCTGGGCCAATTGCTCTTTATTCGGTGCCTTGCCATGCCAGGCGCATTTGCCTTCCATAAAAGAAACACCTTTACCTTTAACTGTATTAGCAATAATCACTGTTGGCTTACCTTTAGTGAGGCTAAATTCATCAAATGCCGCCTTCAAGGCCTCAATGCTGTGCCCGTCAATATCAAAAACCTTCCAGCCAAAAGATTCCCACTTTTTGGCCAAAGGCTCCAAACTTTTAATCTCATTGGTCGGCCCGTTTTCCTGGACTTTATTACAATCAACAATGGCACAGACATGGTCCAATTTAAAATGCGCCGCGGTCATGGCTGCTTCCCACACTGAGCCTTCCTGGATTTCTCCATCTCCCATGATGCAGTACACCCTAAAATCTTTGCCGCGCATCCTGGCACCCAGGGCAATGCCATTGGCAAAAGACAAACCATGGCCGAGTGAGCCTGTGTTAAATTCCACACCCGGGACCTTGGTATGCACGTGGCCCTGCAATCTTGCGCCAAACTTTCTAAATGTTTTTAATTCTTCCTTGGGGAAGTATCCAAAATTGGCCAATGTCGTATAAACCACCGGTGAAACGTGGCCTTTAGAAACAATCACCCGGTCGCGGTCTTCCCAGGCAGGATCATTGGGCTTATGGTTGATTTGATAGCCGTACAGGGTAAGAAAAATTTCAACAGCGGATAAAGAACCACCCGGATGCCCGGAGCCCGCAATCTCCACGGTCTCCAAAATATCCCGACGAACAACAACTGCTTTCTTTTTAAGAGATTCAATATCTATAATTTTGGATGACATATTTTAAAATATGGGCCATGCAGGACTCGGCGCCTTTCGCTTCGTCCTTCGGACTTCGCTGCAGGTCGGCCACCCGCTCTATAGATTGCTCCTATTCGTCGCAATCTATAAACAGAGCTCCTTCTCGTCCTGCAGCATTTTATAGCAATTCTTTAATATGGGCCATGCAGGACTCGAACCTGCCACCCTCTGATTAAGAGTCAGATGCTCTACCGGATGAGCTAATGGCCCTTAGAAATTACAAAAGTAAAAATCTTTTATACCAGATTACACAAGCTCTGTAAAGAAATATACTGTTTTAAAGTAGCAGTCGCTTCAGGTTCCTTAAGATTATCTTAAGAAGTTAAAGCAGGTGCGGGAATGTCATCAATGTGATCAGTAATAACTTTTAAGAATGTCGCCTGGCTGAAATTCCCAATATATTTGGCTTCTCCATTTTCTTCACACTCACGCGCGTTCATTTCATTGATCTGCCAGTGCAAGGATCCAAAATCCATTTCTCCGCCGCTTAAATAAGTATACGTTAAAATTTTCACGCTATAGAAAAGATGAAAACACCTCAGGGACTTAACGAGCTCTTTCGCGTCAGAATGATCCTGCATCTTTAGATCCAACAAAATAATGTGCGGCACCATCAAAAAAGCCTGTTGAAGGGTATTGATGGAACTATCCGCGGTGGCAACCAGGTATCTCTTAGCCACTAAAATATTGCGCATCTGTTCGACCACCATAGGATTGCTCCCGCTGACCAAAATCTTTTGATAGCCTTCCTTTTGTATCTTTTGATTTACCTTCTTGATCTCATCTAGCAAAAGATTAAACCCAGACCCCTTGGCATAAAAATGCTCAACACCTAAAGAAGTAAAGGCATCTATAAAAAGCTGTTTATCTGTCATGATGATAATTGGCAAATTTTGAGTTTCCGGACGCTTTTTAAGAGCATCGTAGAGATCCACCCCATCCATATGAGGCATCACCACATCAGTCACCACCACATCCACCGATTGTTTATCAAGAAGGTCTAAAGCTTCCAGGCCGTTACCTGCTAAAAATACATAATACCCTACCTTTTCAAGATTCCTTCTTAATAATAAAGCGCTGCCACGATCATCTTCAACTATTAAGATTTTACGTAACATATGTTCTCCTAAATTAAATTATTTATTATCCAAAATATTCTAAGCTATCATCCTTCTACCATAAACTACCATTCTTCTACTATCAATTATAATATCTTATTTTTATCCTGCCCACCTTTTCCAAAATAAAATTTACTTACCCTTGCCTATTCTTTACTCCATGGCGAAAGAACCCGTTGCTGTCCTTGGCCAATATCAATGTCCCTGCGCATAAAATGTTTTTGTGCGTAACTACTGGTTATGCCATTGAAAGGCAACGTAGTAAAATACAAATAAAAATGCTGGCCAACCACCTTAGGGTCTGGGCCATCTCCCGCTAATGTGGGATAAAAAAGTTTATACCCCGCAGGGGCTTGTGCTATCAAAACACGGTTCGACCAATGAATTAAATCGCTGGAAAAACGGATATAAACAATCCTTTGATTAAAGTTATAACTCAATATGAATTTCCCAATAAAATTATCATAAACCAGCTGAGGGTGGGCTATGTACTCATTTTCACTGGCACTGTTTAACAAAAGTGTCGACAAACCACCGATTGCCGGTTGTGTAAAATAATTCACACCATTTTGAGGGTTCCCTGAAGGAACGTAATATTTCATAAACACCGGGGTCTTTTTTTGAGCAATGGCCAAAAGAACATCCGATTTTAGGGCCCTGGCAATTGCGAAACCATAATCTTGAGTATTCCATGAATTCCTGTCCCCAACGATAACGTAATAGTACAGCTCATTGGGCGCGTAAAAACGGCCGGTTTCGATTGGCTGCCCGTTTTTGTCCGCTTCCACCCAGGAAGCTGTCCCTCCGTCTAAAACCCCATTGATCTGCGGATTTTTATTGATGCAATCTTGAAGGGTTATATGAGGAGAAAAAAGCTGGCCTAATTTTTGAAAACTTTTTCCTTGATCATAAGACACTGCTATGCCCCCGCCGGCATAAGAAAAAAATTTTCCTTGATGGATATTCCCATCCGTATAAGGCTGATGAAATTCACCATGATAAAGAAGCACCCATAAAGGATTATAGCCTGTAACATTCGCTATGTACGCGAAAGAGGCCCCTGCGTAATCACGGTCAAATGCACTGCCATCAGGAGAGGGCTCTTGTAGACCTGGCAATAATGATGGTATCGGTAATTGATCCGGGCCTATCTGAGCTGGCGTTATGCTTGCCAAAGATCCTGTAAATTCGTAAGTCCCTTGCTGGCCTATCACCCCATTTTCTTGATTAGAGCCGGAACCAAAGAAATAATACGCATTTGACGAGTGTATGATACCTACAGGCTCATCCGGAAAATCCCACATGTTAAAATCTTTCTGCTGTACCGGATTTATAATTGATATAGGATTAGAGCTTTTTATACTCCAATACACGCCGGAAATCTGTCCTTTAATTTCCTGGGCATCATCTTGGGCATAAGATTTTTGAAGAATTAGACTAAAAGCCACTAAAAAAACTATCATCAAATATTCTTTTTTCATAAAATTCCTTATTTGAATCGCTATTTTAACATTTAATATAAACCATCATATTTCTGGTAGATATAGAAAGTGTGCCATATAAAAAACCCCTTGTCAAGGCCTGGAGATTTCGTCAAAAACACGGGCAATGATAGCTGCGTCCCAGCCATGGCGCTGGAGGTCTTTTTTCAGAGAAATCAATTCTTCAGGAGTTTTGGAGCGGCATAATTCCTGCAGCAAGGTATAGTTAAACTGCTGCTGGAGATTAAAACGTATGCTTAGAGGCTTTTCTTGAGTGTTTCTATTAAGAATCAAGGCAATGAGCGCTAAAAATAAAGGTAAGGTAACGACACCCAAGGCAGAATAAAAATCAAAAGATGCCTGCGGTTTTAATAGATACGGCAGGCTGGATAAGAAAGAATCAATCAAAAAATGCGCGGCAATCACGCACATGATGCCAAAACGTAAATAAAAAAAACCCATGATAATGCCGATGGATGTGACTTCCACTCCCCTAAACCACATGGGAAAAATTTCATACCCTGTATGGCCAAAACCCCACATTGCGGCACTCAAAAAGACGGCCAGGATAGTGGGCACACCATATTTCTTAAATAAATTGATGGCAAACAAACGGAACATGGCTTCTTCTGAAAAAGAAGCTTGAAAACCGATTGCCAGCGCTGAGAAAGCCGGCACCAAGGTCGTTGACGCCTGGGTTAACCATGATAATTCATCCCAAACCCCGCAATATTTGAAACCCAAATCAAAAATAAATGCCTGCACCCCTAGAATCACAGCTGCCACAATATATCCGATAAAAATTTGACGGGCTATATTGATCGAACAAAAAGAAGATAACAGGGCGCTTAAAAATCCCCTGCTTTTCTTTTCAGGACTTACTTCAAAACGCAGTGATTCTCCTGCCAAAGCCGGTAAAACAAAACCAACCGCTATAAAAAATGGCCCGATGACGCTCTCTATAAATTGCCTGACAATATAATCGCCTAATGACTGGGTGGTTGGATAATCAAATAAAAGATCCTGGTAGCTATTTAAAACATCCACCATCATCACGATAAAAATAACAACCCCGACACCAATATAAAACGGCTTTACAGAGCGGCTGATCACCTGGTGCTTGCGATTGACAACAACCACCATAGAAAAAGTTATCAGTGCCAGGTAAAGAATACGGAATACCAAGGTTAGATTTTGACCAGTTTGTTTAAGATTATCCACATAGCGATTAAATCCGTCGGGGATTTCAAATTGGCCCTTGCTAAAGGCAAGTATTTCGTTGCCGGAGACGGTAACAGTGGTCAAAAGTTTAGCGTAGCCTTTATCTTTGCTTTTGTTCCATGGAATATTCACATCTTTGTTCTGCCAACTAAAAGCATACTCCAGGCGATTATCAAATTTATGAACATCCTCACCATGGGTAATATAGTGGGAAGGATCAAAGGCAAATTTATTTTTCAGGAAATCCAGGGCGATCTGGCGGGCTTTTTCTTTATCAACCAAAGGCCTGATAGCCGTATCTTCAATGGCATGGCCAAAACCAATCACCTCACCGGTCGCGGAACTCACAGCGACTTTGTATTCTTCCTTTTGTTTTTCTTTAAAAAAACGGATAACCCAGCAAAATAAATCATAATGCAAATGATGGATTAAACGCTGGGATTCAGAAATACCCAAGGTCCTTTGTAAATACCGGTCTGTCGCTTCATCCACATCAAACATCGCCGCCATTTTATACTTTTTGATATCAACGCCACGCTGAGTCATCAAAAATTCTTTGGCAACATCAACAGCTTTTGCCTGATTGACAGATAAATCAATAGCCTGAAAACGCGGCAAGGCAAGCCGGTACCATAAACAAATACCGCCCGCCGCCAACACAATCAATAAAAACCATTCTAGTCGTTTATTCATAATTGACATGTGTCATTGCGAGGAGCCGAAGGCGACGTGGCAATCTTTTTTAAGAGATTGCTTCGGAGCAACTGCGAATGTCCGGCATGAGGACCTTCGCTCGCAATGACACTCCCGTAGGAATATTTCTTTCTCTTTTCTACTAAGTTTTTTTATCAATCTCTCTTGATCCTGTGCTTCTTTGGCGGTTGAATATTTTTTCTTATAAACCAGTTTAACCGGCCCCTTGCCGCGCAGGTATTTGGCACCTGTCCCGTCGTTGTGTGCGGCTAAACGCTTTTTTATATCATTGGTCCAGCCGGCATAATAAGTGCCATATTTACACTCTACTATATACGCCCAATACATTACATCACCAACTCGCCCACTACTACCTGACCGTCGATATGCCCAAGACGAACGGGCAGGATTTGATTAAATAAATCACGAGATCCTTTGATTTTGACACGTACATAATGATCGGTCAGGCCGTTTTGCCAGCCATCCCCTTTAGGCTTTTCAAATAAAACAGTTTGAATGCTTCCAAGCAATGATTCCTGAAATAGATGGCGTTTACGCTGGCTTAGATCACGAAGGATTTGACTACGCCCAGCAATCACTTCTTTTGGCAGTGTTTCCATCAAACGGCTTTTAGCCACATGCCGGGGTGAATAAGAAAACACATGAAAATAATGGATAGGCAGTTCCCTTAAAACTTCAGTGGTCCGCTCAAAATGTGCGTCAGTCTCACCGGGAAAACCAACGATCACATCAGTCCCGATACAAATTTGTGGCACCTGGGACGCTGCCTGACGGACAAAATCACTGAATTCATTAATGGTATATTTACGTTTCATTTCTCGAAGGATTTCATCATCGCCGCTTTGCAAAGGAATATGCAAGTAGCGGCAAAGCTTATTCCCTTCACTCATGTAAGAAAATATATCCTTTGCGATGGTTGTGGGCTCAATTGATGAAATGCGTACCCGTTCTAGCCCTTCAAGAGCATTCATGGCTTTGATAACATCCATGAGCGTTTTATCTTGATACGAATAAGTGCCAATATTAATACCGGTTAAGATCAACTCTTTATGCCCGGCCGCCACAAGTGCTCTGGCTTCTGTAAAAATATCTTCAAACACACGGCTTCGGGCCCGGCCGCGGGCATAAGGGATTTCGCAGAATGAACAGAAAAAATCACACCCATCTTGGATTTTTATATTCGCCCGCGTATGGTCATGATCAATGGAGGCAATAGGCAAACTAAAAGGCTCACGTTCAATGGTTGGCGTGACAAGCTGCGCTCTAGACGGCGTAGGATACTCATTAAACACCGACACCAAATCCATTTTGCGGCCATTACCGACAATCCAACGGACATTCGGTAAGCTGGCTAATTGCTCTTTTTGTATCTGTGCCTGACAACCCACTAACGCAATGCGAGCTGTGGGATTCTGGCGATTGACCTTATGCACCAAATGACGCGTATCCGCGTCTCCCCCTTCGGTCACGGTACAAGTATTGATGACCACAATGTCCGACGGCTCATCAAAACCAACTATCTTGTACCCGCCCTGTTGGAACGAATTTTGGATAGAAGCTGTCTCAGACTGGTTTAAACGGCAGCCAAAGGTATAAAAAGAGATTTTCTTCATGAATTTTCTTTCAACCATTTCAATACTTCATTTAATCCTTGGCAGGTCGATTTAACACGCAAATCAAAATGTTTACTGCCAGATGCACCTGTTTTAACATAGCTTTCAATAAGTCTGGCATTGTCTATGGCTTTAGGCTTTTCGATCATTTCTTCCAAATCAACAAGGGGAACATTTTCAATGCTCATTTCATGCCGCTTAAAACTGCCGTCTTTTTGCCTGGTGGACAATAAAAGTTTAACGCCTCGTAATAATGGAAAAGCTATCGTGCCTTCTATGCCGTTGCGCACAATAATTGTACCCTTAAAACCGGCACGTTCAGCAATGGTCATCATTTTTTCACCATAAGGTGGATGAAAAGCGGAAGCAATTAAAATGTCGCTCTTTAGGGGATTGACAAACCGTTCTATCGTCGCTAAAAATGGGCGTTTGATGGTTTGATGGCGAATTCTCACCCAACGCTCCAGCATCGGAGACATCACTGATTGATGAAAAAACCAGCCAAAGGCCTGTTTTTCCAACGATAAATCCGCGTTACTCTTGGCAGCCTTCTCTCCTAACGCAAGGGCGATATCCCACAAATTCATCTCAAATTTAGGCCCGCTGTTCTGCCCCACCTGATGCACGACACGATAGCCATCCCTTTGAAAAAAACGCCCGATTAAGGGTGTGATCATATACGAATGGTCTGTCCCATCAAAAGGCTCGGCGAATTGGATGATGGGCTCCCCCACAGGCGTTGGAATCTTAAAAGCACTCCCAAGCGTATCATCAACAGCCTGCAATAGGCCTTCATATTCGTCAGGGGTTTCATAGCGCACCCGCAAGAAACTCGCCACCCACCCACGGGCCGCGTCACCGGGAGCGTCAGAAAATAAGAATTTACCTAAATCATAAGCGGTATGCTTGTCGAGCGTATGGCCTTCTAATAATTGCCTACACACCCATTGAGCAAATTCCGGCGCGTCAGCGGTGATTGCATTCACTAATTGGGAAGGATCTTTTAAAATACCAGGAGCAAAAGCCTGATCTAAAACTTCTTCATCAGGTTCGATCCCTTTCGCGCATAACCCCGCAAAAAATGCACCCTTAGCAGCTTCACTGACCTTCCCTGACTTTAGATCTTCCACAATCTCCAAAGCCAATTCAGGAGTCAGTGATTTACTGCCTTTTTTCCCGATGCCGACGGTCTTGATACCTCGGTTAATCGCGGGTTCGTTAGGGTCTAGAACAATAGCCATAAGGGCTAATTATAGACTAAAGCTTACAAAAGGCAATAAAAAGGGGGTATCTTCAAAGAAGTTACCCCTGTTTTAAACCTTCATCTGTTTCCTATGTCCCTGAAACTTGCAACACCGATAACACCGGTGAGTTTACGGTGGATCTAATATCAAGGATTTTCGGCGTTAAGCCGTCAATATTAATATTATTCAAATCCTGCTGACTGACCGGCAAAGGCACCCCATTGCCATCACGCTTGATATGAAAACTCAACATGGCCGCGTTTAAGTCGATACCACCTTTTGTCATTGCAAAATCTGCATGATTGGCATTAGAGGCCATCTGCGCATTAGTTACCATTGAACCAAATTGATTTGAAGGACGCACTGCTTGAATAAACCTAGAAAGACCTTCAGAAATCGATTGCACCCTTGAATATAGACGATTATCTCTCAATATTGTCTGATTTTGCAACAATCTATCAACAAACAATTGTAAACTAAGTGCATCATCTCTAACACCTTTTAATTCTTCCAATAAAACATTCTGATTCTTCAATAATCCAACTAATTGGTCATACGCCTTATGATAACCTAGCATCACCGTCATTGCACTGTTCATTGCAGCATCGACCACAAAAGTAACTTTATAACCTGTGCCGTCTTTTACTGCGCCTGTAATATAGGTCCCTGCTTGGGCCCACCCTAAAGCTTTCGATAATTCAACAAGTGCTGTTTTCTTCATATCAGAAGATTCGTCCCCAGGAAGCACCACGTTAACCACAAATACCCCTACACCTGGATGTTCTACAACACTGCCATGGACGAGCATACCAGCTTGCTCCAATTTATCTTTAACGTAATTTACTATCATTGCTGGGCTGGCAGGAGTGCCGTAACCCCAATCTGTATAGGTACGAGTAACCTCAACCTTATTTCCAGCAGGTTCCTTAAACGTTAATCGAGCAGTATATTTGCCTTCTGTAACATGATGATGATTACCAAGATCTTCACCCGTTCTTTCTACTACTAAACTTATTAGTGGTAAAATGAGTTCAGCATTCGTGTACCCACTTTGAATTTGATGCTCTCCGAATTCAACTTCAATTTTCTTTCTTAACATTCCAATCAACTCTATTTCTGCCAGCGCTCGAACTCCTTCTTTTTTAGACACATTATAGAAGCCACGTTGAGATGGTAATAATAATGATTTTTCTACTGGCACTGCTACTTCATCATCAAGCCAAACAGATAATTTCCCATCATTTTCAACTATAATGTTTCTTGCATCATCCTTCGTATCTTCTCCTACAAGTACCACATATGTCACTTTCTTTACACGGGCAGCTTCAATGGCATCCTGGATACTCTTTGCCGCATTAAATAATTGAAAAGCCAAATCTTTTTTTATCTCGGATCCCCTTTGGGCTATTGCTAGTTCACTCTTAGACATGTAACCCGCAGGGTCAAATTCCCCTCCCCAGGTAAGATCGGAGGAATCTCGGAGGGAACTTGCCTCTTTCCTAAGAACCTCCACAGGATTCTTCTCATTCTCAAGATTATTTAACCCTTCAGGAAAATGAACTTTACCTTTTTTAAACATCTTTTTAAGACCTATCTTGTACATCTCAATACGTTGCAACACCTCAACCGTCATCGCCGCGCTGGCCTTAGAAGATGTTGTGGTTACCGTTGGAGCTACTACTGCCTCTACAATTTCAGTATTCGGTGCTTCTGCTTTTAAAGTTTCTCTCCCAAGTATCGCTGCATTAGTAGGATTAACGACCATGGCATGAGAGACTTGTGGATCAAATCCACCAGAAAAATATTTTCTGGGTATGGTTTCATTAGTGTACTTATCCACATCCTCTTGGATAAAATTAAAAACACCTTTCTTAAAAGCTTTGAGGTATTGCTTATAAATTAGGCCATTATTCTGAGGGTTCTGGTCGACACCTTTGACCTTGGCTTTATTAGCGTAGATCTTGCCTAAAAGAGACTCTTTTAAGGCACGTTTATACCAGGCGGCTAAGACCATTCCACTAAAGACCTGCCGTAATGGGGCGAAATTTTGGCCTTCGTTGACTTCTTTTTCTAATTCAGGAAGGACTACTTCGCGGACTACTTGGGAGCCAATGGTATGAGCTTTGTTAAGATCGACTATAGGACTTGATGTTATCCCAGAGTGTTTCTGCAATGACAGGTAATCTTCTTCTAGCATTACTTTTAAATGACTTTTATAGAGGTAGGCGACATTGCCTTTTTCGTAAATGTCAGCGTTATCCGGAACGATCCATACCTTATTAAAGGTATTGACTGGGATATTGGTGGTGCCAAACTTCTGATAGGCCCGCTCGTAAATTTCATTCCAAAATCTTTTCCCTAATTTGTCCTGTGGGTATATTAAGGAAGCTGTGATCTGTTTTAATATATAATCCTGGGCCAAAAGATCACGGCCCATCTCGGTTTTACCAAAATCATTCTTAATAATACGGTCTTTTTCATAGGGCGAAAGGTTGACCCATTGGTCTTCCTCAGGCACCGCCAGGGACGCCAGGAAATATTTAATCAGCTTTGTGTATTCTTCTTTTTTCTGGGCCCCTGTAAAAGTTTTGTCCCCTTTATAAACAATAAAATCAAACTTAAAAGCATTCTCCGGATGGATGACTATCCCTTTTAAAACCGCGGGGGTAAAATCAGGGCTTAAATGCAGCATTACCCCTGCTTTGGGCAAAGTAAAAGGCAAAATTAGAGATGCCTGGGCATAACTTAAGGAAGCTGGAATCACACTGGTTTGAAAAAATGCGGAAATAACCAAAACAGCTATGCTCTTAAAAACATAACTTTTTTTATGGGGTTTCATTGTCATTTTCCTTTTTTACGTTGTCCATAGGGTTAAACTTCCACATTTTCACATCCAATTTAAAAGATAACATATTTTCTTCATACCTGCCACTTTTGTACGGTATTTTAAAATGATTCTACATGCTATTTATTCCCAATATCTTATGTAAATCCGGAATTGACTTGATACTTTCCACAATGGGCACAAAACCGCTAATTTGGGCCGCATCTGTGTTGTTAAAATTACTCGGCACAATAAAATCATTGCCCTTGCCCTGAATGACCATATTTTGATTGGCAGGGTTTAAATCGATACCGCCTTTGGTCGAAACGGCGCCAGCAGTGACAAGACTAGAAGATGAAGCTTGGGCAGGTGTTAATAATTTCTTGATTACACCATCAAGGGTTGTTCTTGCCTGCTCGATCACACCGTTAATTCTTGTACGGATTAAATCAATATCATGTTCATCTTTAATGACATTCTTTTCATCTAAAATTCCAACTAGTGCGTTTGCTCTTTGGATAAGCCCCCCGGTGTATACCGGCACATCACGCCCGGCAACAAGAGCCTCCCTTGCCATTCTTAACTTGTTCTCTATGTCAAGTATATCACAAATCAAAATATACCTTTTTTCAGGTGTCGTTAACTGCGTATCTTCAAAGATTTTTTTATAAAATGCTATATCAATACCCATGCTCCCTTTGAGTTGGGCCCGTATTGTATCTTCTTTGGCAAATATATTACTTCTTAATTTTTCCCTTACCTTGGAATCTAATATCTTGTTATATACTTTATCCATATATTCGATACGTTCTATAATGCTAAGCAAAACATCTTTTGCTTTTAAATTCACATTGGTTTCCCATCCCTCCTCATCTTTCCAATTATTAGCTGATTCATACCATGATCTTTGTAAATGAAGAAAGAATGGATGATTTTCATGATTTATTTCATTAAGTAAATAAATTAAAACTGATTCAATGTTCACAGAGGGGTTTTGTGCTGTTCCATTCATTTTTTCTACATTCGATAGATAATTGGTAACCCTGGAAAGCCTTCCCGTTTCTAGTAAAGCAATTTCCACATCCTGTAGAAGAGTTCTTAAGGCCGATAATTTACTAGTCTCAATGTCTTGATCTTCAAAACATTTTACTAAATCCTTAACGGCGTCTCTGTACCTTTGGATCATATCCGGCGTGATTCCCTTTACCTTATGAAGGAATGGCCTCACCTTATTCCTCTTAATCTTACCCTTAATATACTTTTCAGTTGCATCATGAATCCATTTAGACATATACAGGCCCGACGCTACCGAAAACCCCAGATCTAAGACTGCGTCGATGACTTCATGGTTTAATCCAAGATGAATAAAGGCTTGATGCACCCCAAAATGGGTCCCTAAAGACATGGCCACAGTTGTTACGGCTTTAGAAACTATGTCCGCTGCAAGTTCCGGTGTGACCGACAAATTGCCTTTCAAAAAAGAATTCCTGACTTCATTCTCTGGAATATCAGGCATATCTATTTGATCTTCATCAAATCTAGCGATTGCTTTCTGAATCCTTAGCATCATTTCTGGACCAGCACCAGATTCAATTACAACTTTCTTTATACTTGCCTTTAAATCAGCCGTATCAGTTATAAACTTAGATATGTCTATCCCCCTCTGCCTAAGTATAAAAATGTAGTAATCACTGGTCGAATAAAAAGTACTGGCACTTAAAACAGATTCAATGGAATCTCCATCATTTCCCAATTGCCCGCCGGAATCAAAATAATTCTCCATCGCTTGCTCAAGGCCTTGCATCAGTTTCACATCCCCAGAAGAAGTCTCTTGTAAATCAACCCTTACACTTTCCGTTTCCCTTCCCCTTTTATCTAAATTTAACGCTGGCCGATACAACGCTAATCCTCTACTATCGAGACGATTTAGGACAACCATGGCAAAATCAGCATTCCATCCTCCTGAAAAATATTTTCTTGGGATCGTCTGCCGGCTTAAGCTGTCATAGTCCTCCTTAATATAGTTGAAAACACCCTTTTTATATGCCTGCAGGTAACGTTGATAAATTTCTTGATTATTCTTTGGGTCTTGATCAATTCCCTTGACCTTGTCTTTATCAACATAGATCCTGCCTAAAACACTGTTCTTTAATTTTTTCTTAAACCAAGTAGCCAAGATCAACGAATCGTTGATCTGACGCAATAAGGCGAAATTCTTACCTTCATTGACTTCTTTTTCTAATTCAGGAAGGACGATTTCGCGGACGACTTGACTGGCTAAGTTATGCGTGGGGTTGTTTACCTGGGGTGCTTTCATATTCAACCCTACATCGCTTGGCAACGTGCTTGGGGACAACGCTTCGCTGTTCTCTTGAACATGTCCCCTGGTTGGCAACTGGATTGCAGTATGTTTATTCAATGAAAGATAATCTTCTTCCAGCATCACTTTCAAATGGCTTTTTAAAATGTAGGCTGTATTGCCGTTTTCATAGACAACAGCCTGGTCTGGGACGATCCAGACTTTATTAAAGGTATTGACAGGGATATCGGTTCTTCCTAATTTCTGATAGGCTTCCTTATATATTTTGTTCCAAAATTTCTTGCCCAGGGTTTCTTCCGGGTAAATGATGGATGCGGTGATTTGTTTTAAGAGATAGTCCTGGGCCAGGATTTCACGCCCCATGACCGTCATGCCAAAATCGTTGGGGATAATCCGGTTCTTTTCATAAGGGGAAAGATTGACCCAGAGGTCTTTTTCAGGAATGGTTAACGAAGCCAGGAAATATTTCACCAGCTTTTGATAGGCTTCCTTTTTTTGAGCCAAAGGGATATTGCTATCCCCTTGATCAACAATAAAATCAAATTGAAAAGGACTTTCAGGGTGGACTGTGATGCCTTTAAGAGTAGCCGGAGAAAAATCCGGACTTAAGCCAACCATCACTCCAGGAACCGGCAAACGGGTCACCATTCCCTGTGGAGCTAATTGGGCGTAAACTGGGCAATTGACTGAGGTGCTGATAAAACAAAGAAGAATAAAAGCAGAGATGGCTTTTCGTGTTGAGTCAATCAAGGATTTAAAGGTGCATGGGGTCATCGTTTAATCCCTTCAATGTTTCCACTAATTTTCACTAGTTAAAGTATGCAACCTTTTTTCTCGAAATCAAGGCCTTGAGGCCTTTTTCGAGAAACCGTTTTCTTAAAATATCGTCGACGGTGTTACTCCTATTTGATCTTCCCAAGCAATAAAATTCTTTTTAATTCACTTCTTGAAAATGCCAAACCATAACTAAATTTGCATCCTAAAATAATTTAGCTATAATGGGAAACCTATGAAAATCGGATCAGTTGACATCAATAAGCCGCTGTGCTTAGCCCCAATGGAAGACGTCACGGAGCTGCCCTTTCGCTTGATTTGCAAGCGCTTGGGGGCGGATATCGTGTACACGGAATTTACTTCTTCTGAAGGCATTATCCGGGACATCCCGCGCATCATGGAAAAGATCCAGATTTCCGAAGATGAGCGGCCTGTTTCTATTCAAATTTTTGGCGGAAGGCCGGAAGCTATGGCTGGCGCTGCCGAGGTTATTGAAAAATTAAAGCCTGATTTTATAGATGTTAATTGCGGATGTTGGGTCAAAAATCACGTGGCCCGCAATGAGGGGGCCGGTCTTTTGCGTGACCTTCCCTTATTTGAACAGATCGTCAAAGCGACCGTCAAAGGCACTAAACTGCCTGTGACTGTCAAAACCCGTTTAGGCTGGGATGACCAAAGCATTGTGATATTGGATGTTGCTAAAATGGTAGAAGCGGCCGGTGCCAAGGCCCTGACCCTGCACTGCCGTACACGCTCGCAGGCGCACAGCGGCTTTGCGGACTGGTCATGGCTTGAAAAAATCAAAAGAGTGATCAGTATCCCAGTCATAGGCAATGGGGACATCACCTGCCCCGAAGATGTTAAGGCCATGCTGGAAACCGGCTGTGATGGGGTTATGATCGGCCGGGGCGCCATTGCCAATCCATGGATCTTTAAGCAAACAAAGTATTATATGGAACATGGCGAACATATGCCGGAGCCCAGCATTGAAGAAAAAATCCAAATCTGCATTGATCATTTAAAATTAAACGTGCAGTATAAAGGTGAAAAATACGGTGTACAGACCTTCCGCAAGCATTATGTGGGCTATTTAAAAGGATTACCTAATATTGCGCCTGTTAGAAGCGAATTGATGCAAATGATGATCATGGAAGAAGTCATTGAACGATTGCAAAAATATTTGGGTGAAAATATATATGAAAAAATTTGATGTCATAACGATTGGTTCTGGCGGTGGGGCTAAGATTTCTTCTCCTGCGGCTTCCATGGGGCTTAAAGTAGCGGTGATTGAGAAAGACCGTTTAGGAGGTACTTGCTTAAACCGCGGCTGTATCCCCTCTAAGATGCTCATTCATCCGGCAGATGTGGCCATTGAAATCAAAGAAGCTCACCGCTTTGATATTCACAATGACCCTAAGTTCACCGTTGACTTTGCCAAACTTGTTGAACGCATCTCTGCAACGGTAGATGGCGACTCAAATAAAATTGTAACAAGCTATACGAATCACCCTAATATCACCCTTTTTCAAGGTGCTGCTAAATTTATCGAAAATAAAGTCATTGAGATCAACAACGAACAAATCACCGCGGACAAGATTTTTATCGCCGTAGGCACACGTCCTTCCTTCCCTAATATAACAGGATTGGCCGGCACGCCGTTCATGACGTCCACTGAAGCCTTGCGCAATACTACCCTTCCCTCATCAATGATTATCATCGGTGGCGGGTATATCGGCTGTGAATTAGGCCATGCTTATGGGGCTTTAGGGACCAAGACCACCTTTTTGGTGCGCTCAAAACTTTTACGCGCCCAGGATGCAGAAATAGCCGCGGAATTTCAAAGAATTTTTAGCCATCATCATGATGTGCGCCTGGGGACTATCCCAACAAAGGTTGAATACACTGATAAAACCTTCACCGTGCATTATACCCAGGATGGCAAAGGGTCTTCTGTTAGCGCGGAGGCTTTATTGATCGCAACCGGGATCACTTCCAACGTGGATACTCTTGATTTGATCAATACGGATATTGAATTACTTCCCGGCAATTTTATTAAGGTAGATGAGCAATTACAATCAAGTGTTGATGGGATTTATGCCATGGGCGACTGCATCGGTAAATATTTCTTCCGCCACAGCGTTAATTTTGAAGGTGAATATCTTTTTGACTATATCTTTGGCGGAAAACCCAAAAGCCCTATCCATTACCCTCCTATGCCCCATGCGGTTTTCACTCACCCGCAAGTGGCAGGCGTTGGATCGACTGAAGATGAATTAAAGGCCAAAGGTATTGATTATGTCGTTGGGATGAACCCCTACAAAAGCTCGGCCATGGGCATGGCTTTATTGTCTGACCATGGTTTTTGCAAAATACTGGTTGAACGCAAAACGCGCAAAATATTAGGCGGGCATATCATAGGACCGGAAGCATCTGACATGATCCACATGATCATCGCCTACATGAATATGAACGCCACCCTTGATGATATGCTTCGAACGATTTATATCCACCC
>Ga0206802_1045_pt1 | contig 31186 bp, 27 predicted proteins | sample Alteio_BWOrgCont_63_FD_152902 | JGI IMG/M metagenome (GOLD analysis project Ga0206802, IMG submission 152902) | Enriched cells from forest soil in Barre Woods Harvard Forest LTER site, Petersham, Massachusetts, United States -... | ecosystem: Environmental > Terrestrial > Soil > Temperate forest >... | reverse complement strand
GAGTGACATCCCCCACCAAAATCGACCTGATCCAGGCATTGGAGCGGGACGAGATCTCGCCCCATTTCCAGCCGCTGGTGCAGCTTCACACATGCAAGCTGACCGGCTTCGAGGTGCTTTCGCGCTGGAAACACCCGGAGATGGGTATGATTCCGCCGGATAGGTTCATTCCTCTTGCCGAACAAACCGGCTTGATCGACCTGCTCACGGAGCAGATTCTACGCAAGGCCTTCGCCGCCACGTCCGTCCTTCCCGGTACGTTCTCCCTCTCGGTCAATATCTCCGCGCTCCAGTTCCGCGACCGCGACTTGCCGGTCCACATCGAGCAAGCGGCGCTGCGCGGCGGATTCGCCCTTCACCGCTTGATTCTTGAAGTGACGGAAAGCGCCCTGGTGGACAACCTGCAGCAGGCCCGCGAGATTTCCATACGGCTCAAGGAGTTCGGCATCCGGCTCGCCTTGGACGACTTCGGCACCGGCTACTCAAGCCTCCGCCACCTGCAGGCCCTGCCATTCGATGAGCTCAAGGTCGACGCAAGCTTTGTCGGCTCCATGGACCGCACGCGGGAGAGCAGGAAAATCGCGGCCGCCATCGTCGGCCTCGGTCACAGCTTGGGTATGATCACGGTGGCCGAGGGGATCGAGACCCAGGCCCAGGCGGAAATGCTTCTCTGGCTAGGCTGCGATTTCGGCCAGGGCTGGCTCTACGGCCGTCCTGTACCGGCCGAGGAGCTTCCCGGAATCCTTGCGCGCGAGAGCTTAACCCCGCAAGCCGACACAGTCTGCAGACCTGCTTCCGATCAAACAGCGGCGCACCTGGAAGCGCTGCCGGCACAGCGTTTGGCGCAGCTCCAGGCAATCTACGACGGTGCGCCCGTGGGGCTCGGCTTTCTCGATACCAACATGCGCTACATCAGCATCAACAAGCGGCTGGCGGAGATGAATGGAGCGCCCATCGCCGACCACATCGGACGACGGGTTGGAGATCTCTATCCCGAAATGTTCAAAATCGTTGGGCCGTATATCCGCACCGCGCTCGGGGGCGAATCCCTCACTGGCATCGAGGCAACCTATGCCAAGCCGGTTCCCGATGGCCAACGCCGAACTTTGCTGCTCTCCTATCAGCCCGTCCGCGACGAGGCCAACGAGGTGATCGGCGTTTCGGTGGCGGTGGTGGATATTACTGAGCGCAAGCGAGCTGAAGAGGCTCTCAAGGAGAGCGAAGATCACTACCGCCATGCCGTGGAACTGAATCCGCAGATTCCCTGGACGATGGACCCCAGCGGCTTGAGCATCGAAATCAGTCCCCGGTGGGCCGAGGTAACCGGCTTGAGCTTGGAGCAGTCCCAGGGCCACGGATGGCTCGAAGCCCTTCATCCCGACGATGTTCCCCCCATGCTTGAGCAAATGAAAAAAGTGCTGCCTACGGGCGATCCGATCGACATGGAGTACCGGGTTACCAAGGGCAATGGCCAGTGGCGATGGATGCGAACCAGGGGGCTGCCGCGGCGCGACGCATCCGGAAAAATCGTCTGCTGGTACGGCAGCGTGGAAGACATCGACGACCGCAAAAAAATGGAGCAGGCGCTGATCGAAAGCGAGGCGCTGCTCAAAGCCGTCTTTGACGCGGTGCCCGTGGGTATCGTCATCGCGGAAGCGCCCAACGGCCGCATCGTGATCAGCAATCCCCAGGCCGAAAGCGTCTTCCGGCGACCGGTTATCAAGGCCGACACCATCGACGACTACCGCAAGGCGGGTGCGCTTCATCCCGACGGCCGCCCGATGGATCCTTCGGAATATCCTCTGGCCCGGGCCATGGTGACTGGAGGGTCGATTGGCCCGGAGGAGTTGCTTTATCGCCGCCTTGATGGCTCTGAAGGCTGGGTGAGCGCGACCGCAGCGCCGGTTCGCAGCCGGAACGGCGAAATCCTGGGCGGCGTGGTCGCGGTCCTGGACATCGACGATCTCAAGCGGGAAAAACAGGCGCTGCTGGGCCGCATCTCGGAGTTGGAAAGACAGGTCCGAGAGCTGGGAGATTCGCCTGTCTCGACAGAGCTGCGTTCCCGTTGACCTGGCAGCCGACGACGAGAGATCGTTCCGGGCGACTCGTTCCTAGGATCGAGCCTGAAAGATCCCTGCAAAGGCCGCTCGATGCCGCACGAATACGAGGATCCAGCAAAGGGTTACGAACAGGCCCGGCCCGATACCGGCGGGAGCCATGAACCCATGGAACAAAAGGATGTTCACGATGACCGGAGCGATCAGCGTGAGCGCCAGAGGCACAAAAAAGCCCGCCAGGAAGAGAATTCCTGCGATTAGCTGGATGGCAAAGATGAAATGGATATAGTGGGTAGCCGCGAGCGCGCTCACGAATTGACTGGCGAGTGGCGGCGGCGGCGGCGATGGAAGGAAATTCAGAAAACCATTGAGTCCGAAGACTACAAATACGATTCCCAGCAGGATGCGGGCAATCAGGGCCACGATCTTCATGGTGCGGTTCTCCTTTGAGATAAGGCGGGGAGTAGCCTTTGTGCTGTAGAAGAGACTGGCCTTCCATCCCCAGCGATGCAAATTTTAACGACGACTGTTGTTTAGCGCAAGCTTGCGCTGAAATCTGCCTTCCTTGCGCCGGTTACGATAATTCCATGAGCGGGAATACGAAAACGATTCGGGTTGGATTGATCGGTTATGGCTTCGCGGGCAAAACCTTCCACGCGCCGCTGATCCGCTGCGTGCCGGGATTGGCGCTTACCGTGGTGGCATCAAGCAAGCGGGATGCTGTGATGGCGGAGTTTTCAGGGGTTTCGGTTTGTTCCGCCGAAGAGGTAACCACCCATCCGGAAGTCGACCTGGTAGTTGTGGCGACTCCCAACGAGAGCCATTTCCCGTTGGCCGCCGCCGCGCTCCGGGCAGGCAAGGATGTTGTTGTCGACAAGCCATTCACGGTCACCCTGGCCGAGGCCCGCGAACTGGTGAAAATTGCCGCGGAACACAAGCGGCTGCTCTCCGTCTTCCAGAACCGGCGCTGGTATAGCGAGGTGCTGGCGACTAAAGCAGTGCTCGAGTCGGGCGTGCTGGGTGAGGTTTCCCACTACGAATGCCACATGGATCGCTTTCGTCCCAACGTGCGTCAACGCTGGCGGGAGAATCCTGGGCCCGGTGCGGGGTTGTGGTTCGACTTGGGACCGCACTTGATCGATCAGGCGCTGCACCTGTTTGGAATGCCGGATTCCGTGAATGCAAATTTTGGAATCCTGCGCCCTGGCGGACAGACCGACGATTGGGCGCATGTGCAACTGAATTACCCCAAGATGAGGGCGATTCTTCACGCGTCCCTGCTGGTGGCGTGGGGTGCAGGCGTTGACGGAGGGCCGCGTTCAGCGCTGCACGGAACGCGTGCCAGCTGGGCCAAGTTTGGCGGCGATGTACAGGAGGAGCAGTTGATGGCTGGGATGCTGCCCAATGCGGTGGGCTTTGGCGTGGACCTGGACTCTGGGATCTTGTACGACGGCGCCAGCGGCGAGCAGACTCGGATTCCAGCTCCGGTGGGCGATCAGCGGCCCTATTACGCAGGAGTGCGCGACGCGATTCTGACTGGCCGGTCAGCGCCGATTTCAGGCGAGCACGGGGTTGCTGTAATGGCTGTCTTGGAGGCTTCGTTCGAATCGGGCACTCGCGGCCAGACGCTGCCGATTCCGCTTACGCCGGAGGAACGTGCGAACTGGACACGGGCTTTTTCCCCAATCGGCTGAGATGCGTGAATCCGAAGCCTGCCGGATATTTCAGGCCATAGCCAAGCAGCCTGTCGACGCCGATGTGGTTGCACCAGATCAGCGCGATCGACAAGACCACTGAGTGATGCAGCGAAAGTCCGGCGATTGCCAAAGCTACCGGCAGCAGGTACGAGTGAACTGTGTTGTAGCAACGCGTACCCCATTTCGAGCCTGCCCGATATCCCATCATGGAAAGATCGGGAACAAGCCAGAGGATGGCGAAGAGCCACCAGCTTGTGCCGTTGCGCGCGTACAAAATGGCGCTGAGGACCGCGACGGCGAGCCCTTCCAGATGAAGCCATGCGAGGACAGGCTGTGCAACGGCCGGAGTTTCGGGATTTGATAAGGTCATTTTGATAAAGCTAGGAAGAAAGAAAAAGGCGAGCCGGACGGCCCGCCTTTTTTCGTTGCGCAGTAGTGCTTAGCCCTTCTTGACGGGCGCGATGACGTCCTTGGCAGCCTTGGCTACGCGGAACTTCACCACGGTCTTGGCCTTGATCTTGATGGCCGCGCCGGTTTGGGGGTTGCGGCCTACGCGGGCCTTGCGCTCAGCTTTCACGAGACGGCCGATGCCGGGGATGATGAATACCCCGTTCTTCTTGGTCTCCTTGACCGCGGTCTCGGCCAGAAGATCGAGGAAGCCGCCGACCTGCTTGTTGGTGAGCTCGAGCTTTTCCGCCAGCTGGCGGATGAGGGCTGTTTTGGTCAATCCTGTTGCCATTCTGTATTTCCTCCAATGTTTGCCCGTTGGGCATCCTATTGTTGCCTGGGTAACACCGGTTTGGTTTTTCCCGTTGAGCAAATGCGCCAGGACAACGTGTGCGCAAATCTCCAGTGTTGACGCGGGTCCGGTGAAACCTGTCGATGGATACCTTGCGTCTTTTGAGGCAATAAAGTCAACTGGAAAAGCCATATTTCCACAAGAATTTAGGGGATTTAGCCCGAAATCTTCGGTTTTTAGCGGTTTTTGCCCGATTTTGGCCCTTGTGGCAGCCCGAACATGACCGGTTTGCGCGGTTTCAGGCTCGCAGCGATCGGCGTGTTGAGGGCCGCAATAATGGGCGCTGCCAGCTTGAAATGGCGCACGATTTCGGCGGCAAAATCAGGCTTCAGCGCGGTTTCGGCAGGCAATGTGGCTGAGATTCCCCACTGACGGCAGCGGATGAGATCGAGCGCTGGATGGTCTGCGGGAAAGCCTTTAGGAGGGCGGCTGAGAGCATTGCCATCGAACTCCCGGAAGGTCTTCTTCACTGCCGGCTTCTGAAGCAGCTTGCGGAACTCGGTGTGGTTGTCCAGCAGCCAGTGGCGGATGGCGGCCAGCTGATCCTTCTCCGGCATGTAAGCCCCGGCGGCAATGATGACCTCTTTGGCCGAGATGTGGAAGTAGTAGCCTGCGCCGGAAGTCTTGTCCAGGCCGGTATGCGTCCACCACGCGGCGACGTGGTCTTTGTACGGACGCTTGTCGGCGGCAAAGCGCGTATCGCGGTAGATGCGGAAGAGGGATTTCTCAGCAGGACGAACGTGTTCGGGGGCAAAGTCCAGCATGGCGTCCGTGACATGGCGGATGATGGCCAGCATGGGCTCTTTGAGCTCAGCCTCGTAGGTAGCCTTGTTGGCGTTGAACCACTCGCGGGCTTCCACAGGATCGGTTTTGTTGATTCTGACCAGGGCGCGCAGAAAGGCCATGCCTTCTTTGCGGATGTGAGGCGCTGAGTCTTGGATGAGTTTGACAGAACGAGGCATGGCTTACTCAGGGTAGCAAAGGCACGAACCGCCGATTTTCGGACTAGGCGACATCGAATATTGCATGGCCGCTTTATCTTGGTTAAGATGACTTAGCAGGTTGGGGGAAGAGTATGAGCAGCGCAACCATCTTTGAGGCCAAGACAAACCTTTCGCAACTGATCAAACAGGTGCAAAAGGGGGAAACCGTAATCATCACTTCCGGTAGAGATAAAACACCGGTAGCGAAGCTCGGTCCAGTGCAACCGGTCAAGAAAAAGAGATTAGGTGCTCTCGAAACCCCCGGCTTCGTACTTGGCAAGGGATTCTTCGAGCCCCTATCGGAAGACGAACTTGATCTTTGGGATGGCGGCAACGCCTGAGGATTTCATGCAAGTTTTGCTCGATACCTGCACTTTGATCTGGGCCACGCTTTCCTCTAAGGCGATCAGCGCGAAAGCACGCAAGCTATTGGCCGATGAATCCAATATCGTTCTGGTCTCAGCAGCATCGGCATGGGAGATCGCAACAAAGGTGCGGAGCGGCAAAATGCCTGAGGCCGAACAACTCGAAAGAAACTTCTTCGAAACGATGGAGGTCGCTGGTTACACGATTCTTTCCCTCGACGCATCGAGTGCGTTGAGAGCGGCGCGCTTGCCGGGCTTGCATCGCGATCCCTTCGATCGCATGATTGCCGCACAGGCGCTGAGCTTGGATATCCCGGTGATCACCCCAGACCCGTTGTTCGATCAGTTCGGAGTTCGACGTATCTGGTGAAGGTGAAAGCCGCTATTTGGCGATTCTGAAGGCCACAGGGCATCCTTGCGATCGAAGATGAAGAAAGAAGCCCGCTAGTTCATCCAACACAGCTCGAACCATCTCGTTTTCCTTCCGTGCGTTGTGAATCACGATCTCGTAAGGGACCTCGATTTCGTTGATTCCACCACTCGCGATGCTGTCGTTGAGCGCATCAAAATTCCGCCCATGCCACTCCGGCGAACCAACTGCATGAAAGAAAGCACTGTAGAAGTCCTCCAGCCAAAACCAGGCGCTGCGCAGACTCCAACCGCTTGCGTCCAATGCTAGCTCTTTCGCGATCAACTCATGAGAGCGGTTGAAGGAGAGCCCTCCGTCGATATTGATGGTGGCGGGAAAATAACCCAATTCTGCCATTGCGTCTACAAGACGGTCGCCGCGATCTACCCCAAAGAGATGAAGGCAAAATAGATTCGGGTGGTGCTCCTGGATTGCGGGGATGAGGCTCGCAACCCAGCTTACGTGATCGTCATCAAGTGGGGTGTTAACGAGAGTGAACCCTGGTTCAGGGTGCCACATTGAATTCCAGGATTTTCGCCATTCGGGTGCGTAGGCAAGTCGCTGCTCGGTAGTGAGAGCCCAGATCGGCATCAAGCCGACTCCAACATTCACGTTTGTGTCGGCATCCATCAGCAGCGCAACCTGCCACGACATTTTACTTCTCCTACCGAATGATTTTCAGCGCGGCGCGGAAGAGGCCGTCGAAGTCTGCGGCGAGGGCGGCTTCTTTTTCTATGGAGTGCTGGATGGCTTTTTCCGCGGCTGGGCGTTGGTAGCCGAGGTTGGTCAGGGCTGAGAGCACGTCTTCGACTGCGGCTCCATGCACCGTCGCGGGAACGGGCGCGGCGGCGAAGTCGTCGAGCTTGTCTTTCAGCTCAAGCACAAGCCGTTCTGCCAGTTTCTTGCCGACGCCGGGGATGCGTGTAAGGCTGGCATGATCCTGGGCGCGAATGGCGGTGACGGCGCGCTCGGCGCTGAGCCCGCTGAGCAAGGTGATAGCCAGCTTGGGACCCACGCCGGTGACAGTGATCAATCGCTCGAAGAGACGCTTTTCATCGCGCTCCAGAAAACCGAAAAGGGCGAGCTGGTCTTCGCGCACCTGGGTATGGATGTGCAGCGAGGCTTCCGCGCCGACCGAGGGCAGCGCGGTGAAGGTGGGTACGGAGATGGTGACGTCGTAGCCGACGCCAGCGGCCTCGACAATGGCTTGGCCGGGTTGTTTGTGGATCAGTTTGCCGCGCAGGTGGGCGATCATCGCATCTCTCGTTTTGGCATTCCTGAGCCTCCAGCATACAGGCGCTTGGCGCTCCCGATTGTATTCCGAGCCGCGCGGCTTACTTCGGGGCTTGGAAATCGTCTTTTCAGTGAACCCTGATCGAGATCCGATCGAGACCTGACCGAGACTGGATTGAGAATTATCCGCCGACGCTCCCGTTCGCTCAGGGCGGGTGCGGGCAGATACAATAAGGGTTCAAGCTACGCTTTAATGCGATTTTTCTGGATTTCCAGGCAACGCAAGTTTGTGGACAGGGGTTGACAGCGGGTGACAAGAGAGATGGGCATGCGCCGCTTGGCGCAAAGAGCAGGGTTTGTGGCGCTGGCCGCCGGGATAACGACTGTGCTGGCCGCGACGGCAGCCATGGCGCAGTCGACAGGCATCGCGACGCACACCACGCTGGCGACTGAATCGCCCGAAATTGGTGGACACGCGGTTACGACCTATTTCGCGACGGTGGTGGGCGACGACGGCGCACCCGCAACAGGCATAGTCCGGTTGCAGGAGCAGGGCCGGAGCGTGGCTAGCGCGGCGTTGAACTCCGAGGGCAAGGCTGAGATTCGCGTGGGCGGCCTGGCCGCTGGCGACCATACTCTGCGCGCCCTGTACAGTGGTGACACGGCGCACGGGGCATCTGAGTCGGATGCGGTAACTGTGCAATCGGATGCCGCTGCTCCTGCTACTCCGAGCTTCACGCTGGCCATTAGCCCCGCTTCGCTGCCGGCGAGCGGGCAAACGCTCACGCCAGGGCAGTCGGGGAACGTCACCGCCACGATCACTTCGGTTAATGGATTCACGGGCTTCGTCAGCCTATCATGCGCCGGAGCGCCGGTCAGCCCTGGGTCGTCCACAGACGATGCGATGCCGGTCGGCGTTACCTGTACCTTTACCCCGGCCAACCTGCAAATAACCTCGACGGTTGCGAACTCCAATAACCCTACGCTGACGTCCTATCTCACGGTTCAAACTACCGCTCCGGCAGGAGCGAATGGCTTGAATCGCAAGCCTAAAGGACTGCCCGGCCAGAACTCAGGAAATACCCTGGCGCTGGCTGTGCTGTTGCCAGGCATTCTAGGGCTCGGCGTGTTGGGACGTAAGCGGAAGCTATTTGGCCGCGTGGCGCTGTTGCTTCTGGTTGGCGGAATCGCCGTACTCGGAACCTCGGCCTGCAACGCGCGCTATAAGTATCTCAACCATCCGCCGACTCCCAACTACGGCACGCTGCCCGGCGCCTACACGCTGACAGTATGGGCGCAGACCAGCGATGGAGTGACCGCCTCCGAGCAGTTCACTACGCTGGCGCTGACGGTAGCTAATTCAAATTAGCGTCTGTAGCTGAAACAGAATGAGTCAAATCGCGAAACAATTACGCCCTGGCCAGAGAGATTTCCGGCCAGGGCGTAATGATTGCTGCCAAGAATCATGGCTTCGGCAATACCAGCACTTCAACGCCTGAAGCCGCGTCTTTCTGATGAAAGACGGTTTCAGTAGCCTTTACGAACTGGTCCGGCTTAGCAGTTGGAATGTCGGTAAACGTCTGCGGGTTGCGGTCGGTGAGCGGGAACCAGCTCGACTGCACCTGGACCATGATGCGATGACCGGCCCGGAAGGTGTGGTAGAGGTCGGGCATGGTGAAGTCGACGTTGGTCACCTTGCCCGGCGTCAGTGCTTCCGGCTTCGTCCAGTCGTTGCGGAACTTGGCGCGCATGGGCTCGCCGCGCAGCATCTCCTGGTAGCCGCCCATGTGTAGCGGAGGCGCGTCGAGGATGCGCTTACCGCCGGCAGCGTTTTCGGGGTCGGGATAGTTCTCCGGATAGACATCGATCAGCTTCACGTCGAAGTCGGCGTCGGTGCCGGTGCTGGCGATCTTGAGCTTGGGGCTGATAGGTCCGGCGATGGTCACATCTTCCGTAAGGATGTCGCTCTCGTAGACCAGCACATCAGGGCGGTAGCTGGCGAAGCGCTGATCGTCCACCATGTAGCGCTGCGGCACCGTGTCCGTGGTGTAGCCGACGAAAGGAACGGGATGGTTCGGATCGCTGACATAGGAGTCTGAGCCGGCTGCTTCCGTGGGAGCTTCGAAGCTCAGCTTGCCGCCTGCATGGAAGTAGAGCGTCTTGGGCGCGGCAGCCTTGGGCGGCCAGCTATCCAGGCTGCGCCAGACATTGGTGCCGGTCTCGAAGACGACGGCCTTGGGCTGGGCTGCGCCTTTGCCTTTGAGGTAGTGCTCGAAGAAGGGGAACTGCACGTTGGAGCGGAAGTACTCGCCGGTCTTGGCGTTGAATTGAATATCGCCCAGATGGCTGCCGTCGCCACGCGCCCAGCCGCCATGCACCCAGGGGCCTTCGACAAGCGTGGTTGGCGTTTCGGGATTGAATTTGCTAATGGCGTTGAAGGTCTTATACGGGCCTGAAAGGTCTTCCGCGTCATACCAGCCGCCGACAACGAGCACCGCGCATTTCACATTCTTCATGTGGTTCTCAAGGTCGCGGGCCTGCCAGTAGCTGTCGTAGGTGGTGTGCTTCATCTGGTCGACATACAGAAAGTTCGAGCCCTTGAGATACTTAGCCTCCATGTTGGCCAGACTTCCGGCGTCGAGATAGAAGCGGTAGGTGTCCGGCGTGCCGAAGTCGAAGCCTACGGTTTGGTGCGGCGTCTGCGGTTCTTTTTGCGGATAGAAGAAGACGTAGAAGCCGAAGTTGGCCGAGAGCATGAAGGCTCCGCCGTGGTAGGCGTCATCGCCTTTGAAGAGGTCGGTCATTGGCGCCTGCGGGCTGGCGGCAACCAGCGCCGGGTGCGAATCGATGATGCTGGCCGAGGTATAGAACCCGGGATAGGAGATGCCCCAGATGCCCACCTTGCCATTGTTGCTGGGCACGTTCTTGAGCAGGAACTCGATGGTGTCGTAGGTATCCGAGGCGTCATCGACGTCCTGCGGAGACTTCTTGTCGTCGATATGCGGATGCATCTCAACAAATTCGCCTTCGCTCATCCAGCGGCCGCGCACGTCCTGGTAGACGAAGATGTATCCGCCCTTTTCGAATTCATCCGACGGCCCCAGACGCGCGGGATACTGATCTTCGCCATAGGGGCCGACACTGTACGGAGTGCGCTCCATCATAATCGGGTATGGGCCTGGATCGGCAGGAAAGGCGCTCTGTTTGGGCACATAAACGGCGGTGAAAAGCTTCTTACCGTCGCGCATGGGGATGCGGTACTCGTACTTGGTGTAGTGAGATTTGACGAAGCTTTCCTGGGGCGCATCGGTGGTCTGTGCGCTTGCGGAAAGCGGCAAGACCGAGACGGCGAGAAGGCAACAGAGTAAGGTAAGGCCGGGTAAAAGCAGGCAGGCCAAAAGGGACGGGGATTTCCTGGTTGCGATAGGCATGGTTAGGCTGAGTCTCCTGAGCCAACAGATTACTCCATGTAGCTGAGGGTGCGGCCTGGAGAGGACACAGGTTAAAGCCTGACGCGCGCCAGAACGTGCTGACGGCGTTCTTCCGCCGCAATCTGCGCAAGATGCTTCTTGCGCTCGTTTTCGAGATATTCGCGATGGGCGGCGACTGCCATCTCCGCATAGTGCCGATTGGCTTCTGCGACATAAGCCTTGGCGCGGTCCACCAACTGTAGCGGATCAGTGCCGCGGGCAATACGCAGGTGCGCCAGTTTGCCGAGAAAAACAAAACGATCTGGGCCGTGGCCTGCAAGTCCGGTAGATATTCCGGAGCCGTGAAAGGCCGTAACCCACTTCTGCGGGGGAATGGCGCTCAACGTCAGATACAGGGTCTCGGCCTTGAAGTCGATGGATTGAATCGTGACGGGATTGGCGATGAACGGATCATCGACCTCGGTCTCGCGAAGGATCATCGACTTCAGCGAATTCAATCGCTGAATGCTTAGAAACTCATTGCCCCTGGCGATCAACTCCCGCTTCACTTCGGTGATCGAAAGACGCCGCGTCGGCTCGGGATTGGTCATGCGCCCCACAGTCCAATCGAGATACGCAAAGTCCGGCGCGACGTCTCCAATATCTGGATGGCCGAGGCCCATCTTCGTTTGTCCCGTGAACATCTCGCGCAGAATCAGGCCGAGTGCATAAACATCGGCCTTTCCGTTGACAGCCACCCCACGTTTTCGCTGCTCAGGTGCGGCATAGGGAAAATCGCTGGACCCGTTGGCGGCAATGGGCTGCTCCTCAACACAGTGCGCTATGCCGAAATCGCCAACCACCATGTCGCTGCCGTCGCTATTGGTGAGCAGGTTTTCAGGCTTCAAATCAAGATGCGAGATTCCATGCAGGTGCGCTGCTTCCATGCCATCGAGGATATTGCCAAAGATGCGGAGGACGTGTTCGGCAGGAATCCCTGCCACAATGCAATCCCGGAGCGAGCGGCCGTAGAGGGGCATGACATAGAAGACCGCCCTGGAGGGGCCGGTCAAGCCGCAGTCGAGTACCGGGAGGATGTTCTTGTGATTGCTTCGAAAACAGAAATTGAATTCGTCGCGGGAGCGCTTGAGCCCTACAGAACTTGCCTTCACCGCGTTCAAGATTTTGACCGCACGCAGCACACCGTCGGAATCCTCGGCCTCAAAGACTTCGCCCGAGCCGCCTGAGCCTCGGTGGCTCTGAATCTTGTAGGCATCGAAGGCTGTCCGGAGAACTGTTCCCTGCTTTAGACCCATTGCTCCCATCGTCCTCAGGAATAGATTGGCGCGGCGACCGGTGATCCGGCGGCTTCCGACGTTCGTTGCACGTCATCCTCGTCAGGTTTTGATAGAACCTATAGAAACAGAAAGCCGCGGGTTTGGGAATACCCGCGGCTACCTTTCTCAAAGTTGGATTTTCGCCGGCTATTCGTCCTCATCCTTTTTCTTGTCCACGGGAGCCTTCTCTGGGGTCGTCCTCGGCGTAGTGATGCTGTCCAGATAGGCCGGCGTGCCTTCGATGCGTTCGAGCTGCGGGTAGCGTTCGCCGTCGTGGTAATCGATGTCGAAGCTGGAGACGAAGGTGTCGGCTTGCACGATCAGGTGGATAGGGCCGGCAGTGCCCTTAGCCGCCTTGATGGCGTCCTTGAGCGCTTCGTTCGAGAAGATGTGGCCGTTGACGGCCAGGATCTTGTAGCCGGGCGCGATGCGAGCCTTGTCCGCCGGGCCATTCCAGCGCACGTCCCGGACGATGCCTTCGTTGCTGATTTGCAGGCCGATCGAATACCAGCAATTCAATCCGGCGCGGCGCGGGCCGCCCGCCATGGCCATCGTGCGTTCAGATTTGGTCCGCTTATCGCGGTAGACCAGGCGGTAGCCGCCTTGCTCGATGCCCGCGACATCGGCGCGAGGATTGATCAGGTCGATGCGCTCATGCAGGAACTTGGCCCAGTCGTAGGGCGCAACGTCGTTCAGGTCCTTGATCAACTCGTCACGGTTGTAGGTCACAATCTCCGGGCCAGTGTCGCCGTTGAGGCCGAGGAAGACCTTGAGGAAGTCGTCCAGCGACTTCTTGTTGTCGGTAAGCTTGCGGATGAGGGTGTCCGCGTCGAGCCAAAGCAGTTCGCCCTCCTGGTAGTAGTCCTGACCGCGCTTCCAGTTCGACCAGGCTGGGTTGCCTCCGCGAAGGATGCTGGCGGCAATGGCCGTGTCTTCGGTTGGGCGCCACTCGCGGCCTGGGTTGGAATCGAGCTCCGCGGCGGACATGGCCAGCATATCGCGGTACTGGGCCTGATTTTTCAATCCCGAGCGCGCGGCGAGAACGTTGCCCAGATATTGAGTCATGCCCTCGTAGACCCAGAGCAGCGAACCCTGCTGCATGGTGGCAAAGTCGGTTTGATAAAGGTTGTACGGCCGGCGGTATTTGCCGTTCCAGCTGTGCGTGAACTCGTGTGAGAGCAAGTCGGACTCGGCCAGCTGATGATTGTCGTCGGCGAAGCCCTTTTCACCCACGCCGTTGTCGGAAGACTGGCCGTGCTCCAGGCCTTCGCCGCCAGCCACGTCGGAGAGCGTCAGCAGGAAATGGTAGACGTGGTAATGGTGCGAAGCGTATTCGACGCTTGCCTCGCGGACCAGGTTACTGACTTCCGCGAGCACGCTGGGGCGCAGGTTCGAGTCTTCCGGCGCGTCGGAGACTACGTCGATGTAATGCTTGGGCGTGATCTCGGGGGCTAGCGGGAACTCGTGAAAATACTCGCCCGTGATAATCGGCGAATCTTCAAGCTGTTCGACGTTGGTTACGGCGAATTTTGTCGTGCTTCCGGCAGCGGGCACCGGATATGGGCCGGAACCTTCCGGCGCGAGCGCTGTGCCCACGCCCCAGCCAGCTGGAACGATCAGAGATGGCTGAATGGGAATGTAGCGGGTCGGGATATTGGCCGGGTAAAGCAGCAGTTTTTCCCATTCAAGAACGGCCATCTTCTGCGAGATGCGCGCGGTCACAATGCAGTCCAGATGGGCGTGCAAGGTGGTGACACCCTTGGGGATCGTGACGTGGAATTCATAAAGATCGACATCGTCGCGGCGCCAGGGCAGGGTCTGGCCGTTGGCCGTGAAGACCACCCCGGTGATGTCGTCGACCGGGCCAGTGGGACGATGGTTGCCGGGAATCCACTTGGGCGTGGTCAGAACGAGCGGCCCCTCGGTGACGGGCAGGTCGACCTCGGCGTGATAGAGCTTACGCGTGGCGTCGGCCAGATTGGCCGTGATCTGGATAGGGGATTTGGGCGCGGCCGGTGCGGCAGCCTTCTCTGCATGTTTAGAGGCGTGCTTTTCCGCCTGAAGCGGCGTGGAGGGACAGGCAAGGGAAGCGGCAAGAGCGACGATCGCCAGGCCGGGCAGCAGTTTCAGGTCAGGAAAGCAGGGGCGGGGGAAAGACATGTTGAGTTGAGTTCTCCTTAGGATAATGATGCTATCAGCCAGAATCGCCGATACCAGGGAATCGGTTCCTCGCCGCGAATTGGGCGCGAATCGGCCTGTGGCCGCCGGTCTTACGTTTTCCTTATGCGCACCGGCGTGTGCCGGGTTAACCTGAATTCACATGTCATTTACAGCCCGCGCTAGTTGCCGCGTAGCTGTCTATTATTGAATCGCCCGAAGGGAGAGGATACGTGTCAGACACTTACCGCAATTTTCTAGCCCTCAGCTACGAGGAGTTGGAAGAGAAAAATTTGGAAGCAAAGAGCGACCGCTTAAGCCGCAAACCTGCAGATGTAATTCGCGATGCGCGGCTGAAGTATCTCACCGACGAGAAGCGCATCAAGGCCGTCACCGTCCTCTTCAGCGACCTCGAAGGCCGGTTGCACCTGCTGGACTACGACAAAAAGTTCCTGATCAACTCCTACGACAACCTCACTTTCGACGGCTCTTCGATTCGAGGTTTTACCGCGCAGAAAGAAAGCGATCTGCGTCTGGGCATCGACTGGAGCGCGTTTTACTGGGTTCCGGCGGATGTCTTTGGCAACGGCAAGGTGCTGGTCTTCGGTACGGTCATCGACAAGGGCGGTGAGCCCTACTCCGGCGACCTGCGCGGAGTCCTCAAGCGCTACTCCGATGGCCTGTACGCGGAAAAGGGCTACACGCTCAATGCAGCCAATGAGATCGAGGGCTTCCTCTTTGCCGGCACAGACGCCGAAAAGAAATATGCCACGACGGGCAAGTTCGAATACGTGAACACCGGCGGCTATTACCACTCCCTCCCGCTGGATCCGCTGCGCCAGTTCATCGACACCTCGGCCGAAGTGCAGCGCGCCATGGGCTTCCAGAATGAAAAGGACCACCCGGAAGTCGCGCCCAGCCAGTTCGAGATCAACTATAGCTACGGTGAAGTGGTGGCCGCCGCGGACCAGATCCAGCTCTACAAGCTGCTGACCCGCCAGGTGGCCAACAACATGGGTTACACCGCCTCCTTCCTGCCCAAGCCGGTGGTTGGTGTCAACGGCAGCGGCATGCACACTAACATGTCCATCACCCACGGCAAGACCAACCTCTTCTGGGACCCGGATGGCCAGGAAAAGCTTTCGACCTTCGGCTGGGAGTACATCGACCGCATTCTTTCGCACGCGCTCGATATCTGCCTTATCCTCAACCCCAGCGTGAATTCCTACCGCCGGCTCGACCCGCACTTCGAAGCTCCCAACCAGATCAAGGCCTCGGCTACGGATCGCGGTTCGATGGTGCGCGTGCCGATCGGCAACTCCAAATCGATGCGCGTCGAGGTTCGCTCGGTGGCTCCGGATGCGAATCCGTACCTGGTGCTCTACTCGCTCTTCAAGACCGGCATCGACGGCAAAGTGGCGGATATCGACAACCTGCGCCAGGCGCACCGCTACCTGCCGGACAACATCTACTCGGCCATCGACGACTTCAGCAAGTCGGAGTGGATCGGAGAGATTCTGGGAGCGGATGTACAGGGGCGCTTCACCGATTTGAAGCGCGCTGCCGCGGATCGCTCGCCCCGCCAGTTGGGCACTTTCGTCAAAGGCTCCGAGGTGCAGTATCACCACGAGGTCTACAACCAGGCGCTCTGGAACGACTTCTAGAACTAGCGTCCAGGCGTACGAAAAGGCGGTGCATCCGTGTGGGTGTGCTGCCTTTTCTTTTTGCAGCCGCGACAAAGCACGCCTGATTCCGGCGAGATTCCTCAGTTGCCGGTTCTTCCATCCGGTGTACTCTATTGGGAACCGTAAGCGTCTTTGCCGCAAATCCCGACACCCTTCGATAAAGGAGCTGCCATCGCCCCGATGAGTGCCAACGAACCCGTCACTCCTGCCAGCGCAGGGAAGCCGATCGAACTGGAGAGGCTTTTTCGCGATTATCTGCTGGATGGGGCCTTTGACGAGATGCGCACTCCGGACGGCGGTATCCGGCCCGAATATCAAGCGCTGGTGGAGACCCTCGTCCGCCTGCCCCACGAAGAGCTGCTGCGGCGAAAGCAATCCGCTGACCTCTCGTTCCTGACCCAGGGCATTACCTTCACCGTCTACGGGCGCGACGAGGGCACCGAGCGCATCTTCCCCTACGATCTGCTGCCGCGGCTGATCGCCGCCCAGGAGTGGGAGCGCATCGAGCGCGGTCTGACTCAGCGTATTACCGCGCTGAACCATTTTCTGCGCGATGTCTATGGCGACGGTAAGATCCTCAACGACAAAGTCGTTCCGCGCGACATGGTGTATAGCTGCAAACACTACCGGCGCCAAATGTGCGGCCTCGAAGTCCCACGCAATGTGTACATTGCCGTCGTCGGCACCGATTTGCTGCGGCTGCGCACAGGCGAGTTTGTGGTGCTCGAGGACAATCTGCGCGTCCCGTCTGGCGTGAGCTACATGCTTACCAACCGCCGCGTCATGAAGCGCACTTTTCCGCAGCTTTTTCACAGCTACGGCGTCAGGCCGATCGAGCACTATCCGCAGCTTCTGCTAAACACGCTGCGCTCGCTGGCTCCCGAAGGACGGCCGGAGCCGAATATCGTGCTGCTGACCCCGGGCGTCTACAACTCGGCCTATTTCGAGCACACCTACCTCGCCCGCCAGATGGGAATCGACCTGGTCGAAGGCCGCGACCTGGTCACCCACGACAACATCGTCTACATGCGGACGACAGACGGCTTGAAGCGCGTGGACGTGATCTACCGCCGCGTGGACGACGACTTCAGCGATCCGCTGATCTTCCGCGCCGACTCCGGCCTGGGTTGTGCGGGGCTGTTCAACGCCTATCGCGCAGGCAATGTCACAGTGACCAACGCATTTGGCACCGGCCTGGCAGACGACAAGGCCATGTACGCTTACGTTCCCGACATCATCCAGTACTATCTCGGCGAAGACCCGATTCTGAACAACGTGAAGACCTATCTGCTCACCGAAGACAAGTCTCGCCAGCATGTGCTCGCGAACCTCGACAAGCTGGTAGTCAAAGCCGTGGGCGAGAGCGGCGGCTACGGAATGCTGATCGGGCCGCAGTCGACAGCGAAGCAGCGCGAGGAGTTTGCCGCCGCCATTGAGGCCAATCCACGCAACTACATCGCCCAGCCGACGCTCGATTTTTCACGCGCGCCGTGCCTTTTCGGTGACCAGTTGGAGCCGCGCCATGTCGATCTGCGGCCCTACATCCTCTTTGGCGACAAAGTGAATATCGTACCCGGCGGGTTGACCCGCGTGGCCCTCGAAAAGGGCTCGCTGGTTGTGAACTCTTCGCAAGGCGGAGGCAGCAAGGATACCTGGGTACTCGAATAAAGAGCCCGAATACCGTAGTGGATGTGGAGCAGTGCAGTGAGTGTTGCAGTTGCCGTAGGCAGACGAAACCCTGGAGGAGTGCGAATGCTTTCACGCGTTGCCGACAGCCTCTACTGGATGAGCCGCTACCTGGAGCGCGCCGAAAACACGGTGCGCCAGCTTGACGTGACCATGAGCCTGCTGCTGGATGCCTCAGAAACCAGCGCGGACACCCGCTGGCAGCGGCTGCTCACCTCGCTGGGCAATCCTCAGGGTGTCGAATGGACTGGCGACGCGGATGCGATCACGCGCAGCCTAATCTTCGACCCCGGAAACGCTGCTTCGGTGACGACCTGCGTCTATGCCGCGCGCGAAAACGCCCGCCAGGTGCGCGAGGAGATCAGCACCGAGCAGTGGCAGCGGCTCAACCGGCTCTACCACCAGATGCACTCGCCCCACGCCCTGGCCCAGTTCCGCGCCAACATGAACGATTTTCTGGCCTCGGTCGTGGACGGCATCCATCTCTTCAAAGGCGTCAGCGACACGACCATGATCCACGGTGAGGGCTGGCAGTTCATCCGCCTGGGCCGCTACCTGGAGCGGGCTTACGCCACGGCGACACTGCTTGAGGTTTATCAGGAAAGCCTTCTGGATCTGCCGGAGCGGGAACACTCCGGCTACCAGTACCTGGAGCTTGTCGGCCTGTTGCGTTGTTGTACCTCCTTTGAAGCCTATTGCCAGGTCTACACAGCCGACCTGTCGCCGGATCGCATTCTCGAATTCCTGCTGCTCAACCGCGACTTTCCCCATGCCTTGCGCTATTCCATCGACGGTGTCCGGCAGGCGCTCGACGCCATCCAGCGCACCGGCGGCAGACGCCCTCCAGACGAGCTGCTGGCCACGGCGGGCCGGTTGCACTCCATGCTTCGCTACACCACCATCAATGAGATTCTCGAGGGCAACCCTGGCGCATTTCTGCACTCCATCCGCGAGCAGTGCAAGCAGATTCACGAGCTGATCTACCGGTATTATGTGCAATATTCCATTCAGTCGGCGCTGGCAGTTTGACGTAACCGGCGGCTCTGAGAGAAAGACACGAACCGTGAAGCTGAACAAGACTTTCACCGCGAAGCTGCAAAAAAGTCCCAGCAAAGGCGGCTGGACCTATGTCCAATGGCCGGACTCAGCCGATTTCTTTGGAACCCGCGGCCTGGTCAAAGTGCGGGGCAAGATCGACGGGCAACCGTTGGAAAGCTCATTCATGGCTCTCGGCGACGGCACCCACAAGCTTCCGGTGAAGGCTGATTTGCGGCAGGCAATCCACAAGGACGTTGGCGACACGGTCACGATTCTGCTGGAAGAGCGGGTCGAGCGTAAGAGCAAAGGCGCTTCCTAAACGATTCGAGGACGGAGCAGGCATGAATTTCTACTCAATCCGCCATTTGACCCGCTTTCGCTACAAGCAGCCGGTCAGCGAGAGCATCATGGAAACCCGGATGCACCCGCGCTCGGACCACAGCCAGCATTGCCTGTCGTTTTCGCTTTCGGTTAGTCCACGCTGCCGGGTCTTCAGCTATCGCGACCACTACGGCAACAACGTGCAGCACTTCGACATCCCGGGCGACCACGAGCAGCTGGTTATCGTGGCCGAGTCGCTGGTGGAGCAGCACATTCCAATGGACATACCGGCGTTTCTGGCTCCCGAGGCCTGGAGTGCGCTGGACGCCATGGTGGCGGAGGGCGACTACGGCGAGATGCTGCTGCCCAGCACCTTCGCCCAACCCACTCCGGCTCTGCTGGAGATGGCCAAAAAGCTGAATGTGGTTCGCCGCGACGACCCGCTCATGGTCGTCCACGAGCTGAACAAGAGCATCTATGAGTACTTTGAATACGTCCCGCGCTCGACCAGAGTGGATTCTCCAATCGACGAGGCCATCGCCAGCCACAAGGGCGTATGCCAGGACTTTGCCCACACCATGATCGCCTTGCTGCGCCACATCGGTATCCCGGCGCGGTATGTCAGCGGCTACCTTTACCGGGGCCGCGGCGATCACGACCGCTCCCTGCCGGATGCCTCGCACGCCTGGGTTGAGGTACTGCTGCCGCAACTGAACTGGGTGGGCCTCGACCCGACCAACGACCTGATCGCCTACAACCGGCACATCCGCACCGCGGTAGGACGCGATTACGCCGACGTGCCTCCGACCCACGGGGTCTTTCGCGGCAAAACGGAGAGCGAGTTGTATGTCGCCGTGCATGTCGAGGGCAGCATGGAGGCGCCGCCGCTGGACCGCAAGATGCCCATTCCCGACGACTGGTCGGTGCTGGTGGAGCGCGCTCAGCAGCCGCCGGAGCGGGTCATCCCGATTTTGGATACTCAGCAGATGCAGCAGCAACAGTGAGGTTTAGCGACAACGGGCAAAGGCCGAAAGCTGGACTGGTCATGCCATCGTGCGCTTTTTCACTTACCACTCATGCCACGAGGCAACGCGGCGCCGAACGCCGGATAGCCGTTTAATGTACTGAAAACATAGACTGTTCAGCTTTGTCCGGGATTGTCCGGGATGGTCACGAAACGCTGACAACAATTCCTGTTGAAAAGTGAGTGAATTTGCTGCAAGATAAAAGTCACTCACCGAGTGGAAAGGTCCAACTAGACCCCAAAATCTGGACCCCAGCCGCAAGACCACTCCGAAAAATGGACCAACCCCAATACAGCTTGCACCTTTTGCGCTTCATCAATTTTGGAGGAACAGACGTGAAACGATCCCACCTGGGAGCGATGCTTCTTTGCATCCTCTTCTCATGTAGCTTTGCATTTGGCCAATCCGCAACCACCTCGCTGCGCGGCACCGTAAAGGACCCCAGTGGTGCGCTGGTTCCTAATGCTACGGTCACCATCGTGGACAAGAGTGTAGACAAGACACTCACCGCCGTTACCAACGGCGAGGGCACATACCAATTTCAGCAGATTCCACCGGCTCACTATCTCATTACGGTGACGGCTCAAGGCCTGGGAACCCAGTCGAAAACCGCCGAACTGCTGGTGGACCAGCCCGCGACGATCGATTTCAAGCTCTCGATGCAATCCAATGCCGTCACTGTGGATGTGACCGCGAGCGCCCAGACCCTGAATACCACCGACGCCACACTCGGCGATTCGGTCGGCAATGACACCATCCAGGCGCTGCCCATGGAGGGACGCGACCCCATCTCGCTGCTGACTCTTCAGCCGGGCGTCCTGTACCTGGGCAATCCCGCCGAGAACGACACGATGGATAGCCGCAGCGGCTCGGTGAACGGCGGACGTTCCGACCAGGGCAACATCACTCTGGACGGCATGGACGACAACGACCAGATCGGCGGCACGGCCTTCACCGGCATTCTGCGCTCGACTCTGGATTCGACCGAGGAGTTCCGCGTCACCACCTCCAATGGCAATGCCGATACCGGCCGCAGCTCGGGTGCGCAGGTTTCCTTGATCACCAAGAGCGGAACCAACGCCATTCACGGCGCGCTCTATGAGTACTATCGCCCAACCAACACCGTGGCCAACCAGTGGTTCAACAAGTACACCCAACTTTATCTGGGTGAGCCGAATACACCGCAGCACTACGTGCAGAACACTTTCGGTGGCGCCATGGGCGGCCCAATCAAGAAGGACAAGCTGTTCTACTTCTTCAACTACGAGGGCCAGCGCAAAGCCATCGACGATATCGTGGATCAGATCGTGCCGACTCAACAGTTCTATAACGGGCAACTCGGCTACCAGGACGCCAACAATAACACACATTGGCTCAGTTCCTCCGATGTGGCCGCGCTCGATTCCGGCTGCGACCCGAGTTCTACCGGCGTTCCCTGCGGCGTCAACCAGAACGTGCTGAACTACTATCAGCCGCTGAATCAGGCCGGGTACTACGGCATCCTCAATACGGTAGGCGACGGCGTCAACAACGCGGGTTATATCTTCGCCTCGCCAGCACCTTCCACACTCAACACATCCATCTTCAAGCTCGACTACAATCTGAGCACCAAACAGATTCTCTTCTTCCGCGGCAACCTGCAAAAGGATACTGCCGCAGGGGATCAGAATCTGCCCGGTCAACCAGCGTCCAACTGGCACGAAGACAATACCAAGGGCCTCGCCGTTGGCGACACCTGGACCCTCAAGCCTACCCTGGTCAACGATGCGCGTTATGCCTATATTCGCCAGGGATATTCAACGCGCGGAATCGGTTCGGGCCAGCCTGATTGGGTCGACTTCCGCTTCCTTTCCCAGCCTACATCGCATGCCCTTTCGACCGTGGTCAACGTGCCGGTACAAACCGTTACGGATAATCTGACCTGGACCAAAGGGACTCATACCTTGAACTTCGGGGGCAACTGGCGCGGCATATCGAACAACCGGGGGACCGACGCTAACTCCTACTCCGGCGCCAGCACCAATCCGTACTGGTTGTCCGACGGGCCAAACGACCCCTCTTCGATCAACCCCAACTATGCCCCGGTCGGCAGCGGTTTCGAAAACTCGTATGAAATCGCATACGATACGATCGTCGGCACAGTGCCTTCCTCGACCCAGCAATACAACTACGCAGTGACTGGCCCCAACAGCGGCACTCTCTTTCCCGATGGAGCTTTCATCAACCGGCATTTCCACGCCAACGAGTTTGAGTACTATGCGCAGGATTCCTGGCGAATCAAGCCGACCCTCACGTTGACCTTTGGTCTTCGGCACTCGTTGCTGCAGACCCCGTATGAGACACACGGCCAGCAGATTTCACCCACTGTCGACACGCGAGACTGGTTCCGGGAAAGAGGCAGCGCGGCTGCCCAGGGTCAGGCTTTCGAGGCCCCTCTTTCGTTCGTGCCCAGTGGCAAGGAGAATGGCCGCCCCGGCTACTGGGCTAAGCAGAAGGCCAACATCGCCCCGCGCCTAGCCGCTGTCTGGGCTCCCAATCCTAAGACCTCGATTCGTGCCGGCGCCGGCATGTACTATGACCACTTCGGTGAGGGCATCGTCAATTCCTTCGATCAGGAAGGTTCCTTCGGCCTGAGCAATTCGGTCAACAGCCCGGCCAGCAGCTACTCCATCGAGGATGCGCCTCGCTTCACCGGCCCCCATAATGTGCCTGGGTTACAGGGATGCCCTGCTCCCGTGGCGAGCATCACCTATCCCTACTCGCCCCCTTCGATCAATGACGGAGCAGCAACCGCGCTGAACTGCGGCCTGGCGATCACCTGGGGAATCGACAACCATCTCAAGACGCCCTATTCGTACGCGTTGGATTTTTCGATTCAGCGCGAGTTGCCGGGAGGCTTCACCTTCGAAGAGAACTACGTCGGCCGCCTCGGCCGTCATCTCCTCCAGCAACTCGACCTGGCTGAGCCGGTCAATCTGGTCGACAGTCAGGGAGGTGGAGATTACTTCCACGCTGCCGCTCAACTCTCGGCGCTTCTGGATCGGAACGGCGGAAACGGAAGCGCTTCCGTGCCCAAGATCCAATACTTCGAAGATGTGTTTCCATACATGGCTGGCGTGGACTACGCAGGTGAGAGCGCCACGCAGGCTGTCTATTCGGACGAATGGGCTCCTCTGCGGTACTCCGCGGGCGAGACTTCCTCGCTCTATGACCTCGATCTCTACGATGATCCCAACGGGCCAGATTTCCGCTTCTTCCAGAGCCAGTTTTCCTCTCTCTACGCTTGGTCGTCAATCGGCACCAGTTCCTATCACGCGCTGCAATTCACACTGCGGCATCCATCGAGCCACGGTCTGACCACCGACGTCAGCTACACCCTCTCCAAATCTCTCGACATGGGTTCCGGTGTGGAGCGATCCAATGAATTCTCCAGCGATTCCTTCGGCGGCGCCGGTGGCATCCAGAACTCTTGGAATCCCAAGCTCAACAAGGGGCCATCCGACTTCGACACCCGCCATCTGGTTACCCTGGACTATGTCTACGCGCTGCCAATTGGCCGAGGCAAGCAGCTTCTCGGTAATGACAATATGCTCGTCGACGTGTTTCTTGGCGGATGGCAGTTTTCCGGTTTGAGTCGCTGGGCCAGCGGTCTGCCATTCTCCGTTTATGAACCCGGCTGGTCGACCAACTGGCAGTTGGAAGGAGCCGGCGTCGTCACTTCGCCGGTCCAGGTCAAGAAGCACATCGTCGCTGGCGTCCCGCAGGTCTTTGCCGGGAGTTCGGCCTTGGCCATCAACAGTGGCGTCTACAACGGTACCCCTATTCGCCTTCCGTATCCCGGCGAGGCTGGCGAGCGCAACAATTTCCGCGGCGATGGCTACTTCGACATCGACTCATCTCTGACCAAGACTTGGTCAATCCGCGAACGTTACAAACTGAAGTTCGCTGCCGAAGTCTACAACCTTCCCAATAACGTCCGCTTCGATGCCAGTCCGCTCAATCTGAACGGCGGCCTGACCAGCGGAACCTTTGGCAATTACAGCGGAATGCTCACCACTTACCGCCGCATGCAATTCGGTCTGCGGCTCGATTTCTAGATTGAGCTTGGTTTAACCCAACCTGAGCGCTGGGGGAGCTAAACTCCCTCGGCGCTTTTCATTTTGTGCCTGTAGAGTTAAGAAAGGCCCTCCGTCTAACCGATACCGCAGGCCTAGGGCAACCACATCTCTATTTTTCTCAATAGGATCGATCCCACCTATGAAGCCTTCCGCAGTCGCTCTGCTTCCTGTTTTTTTCGGTTCCCTTGCATTCGCCGCAGCGTCGGCCTTCAGCCCAGTCGTCGCTTACGGGCAAACGGACAAGCCACCCATCACGCTCGACGAGTTCCTCAACACAACGGATATTGCCGGAGCGCGCATTTCTCCGGATGGCACGGCTGCCGTGATCGGCACCGAAAGCCCGGACTGGAAGGCCAACACCTACCGGCACACTCTCTGGCTCTGGACGGCGAAAGACGGCCTGCGCGTGCTGACCCAATCCGGCTCCGACGAGGACGCGCAATGGAGCCCGGATGGGAAATGGGTCGCCTTTCTTTCCGACCGTCCTGTAGCTGGGGGAGACGGCAGCGCGGAGAAGGATTCCGATTCGGGAGACGCCAAGGCCGGACGATCGCGTGCCGGAGATTCAGACGACAAGACAACTCGCTTATGGCTGATTCCGCTTTCCGGCGGTGAGGCTCAGCCCCTCTATCGCGAAAAGCTGGAGGTACATGCCTTTGCCTGGTCGCCCGATGGTAAGGCAATCTATCTTTCGGCAACCGCTCCTCTGACTCACGAGCAGGAAGAGGCCAGGAAAGAAGAGTGGAAGGATGTGATCCGCTGGCGTGAGCAGGAGCGCGGCGATCTGCTGCTTGCGCTGCCCGTGGCCGCTTCGCTGGCCGGGACCGCAGCCCAGCCGATGGCGCATGACCCCCACGATCCCAAGGATCAAGAAGGCAAGACCGGCAAGGATAAGGCGAAGGACGACAAGCAGCCGCTTCCAGCCGTTGCAAAGACGCTGGCCACAAGCAAACTCGAAATCAGCGAGATTGCGCCTTCTCCCAACGGGAATTCCTTGGCGTTTCTCACCCAATCGGTGAGCCATCGGATGGAAAACCCCACCGATACGGAGGTTTTTCTAGTTCCGGCCGCAGGCGGAGAGGCGCAGCAGATTACGCACAACGAAGCACTGGAAGCCGGCCTGCGTTGGTCGCCTGACAGCCGCTGGTTGCACTTCGTGGTCCACGCGGCCGGCGGAAACCTGGAAGGCAAGTATCGTGACGTGCAGGGGCGGCTCTACCGCCTCAATCCGGCAGATGGCAAAATCGAGCGGCTCGGCGCGGAGTTCACCGGATCTCTGGAGGACTTCGACTTTCTCGCCAACGGAGACCTCATTGGCCTGGGCCTGAAGGGCATCGAGCAGCAGATTTACTTGATTCAAGGCCAGAAGGCCACCAAGCTGCCTGGTCCGGCAGGCAGCTATGCCGGCTTCTCAGCTCCGAAATCCGGCAGCGGCCTGCTGGTTCGTTTCTCCTCCATCAATCACCCAGCACAGGTCTATCTGGCCGCCGACGCGCTCCATCCCGATCAACTCACCGCGCTGACCCAGCTCAACCCCATCTTCGCCGAGCGAGCCCAGCCGGAGTGGGAGCCATATACCTGGAAATCCAAAGACGGCACCTCGGTTGAAGGAGTCCTGATCTTTCCGCCGGGCCAGAAGGACGCAAAGCACCTGCGCATGTTGACCTTCATTCACGGCGGACCGGCCGACGCCGACGGCAACCGCTTCGGCGCGGACTGGTACGACTGGGCGACGCTGGCCGCGACGCAAGGCTGGCTGGTCTTCCGGCCTAACTATCGCGGTTCGTCTGGCTACGGCGACGACTTCATGCTGCAGATTGCCCCGCATCTTGTCTCCAAGCCTGGCGAAGATATCCTGGCCGGCGTCGACGCCCTGGTCAAGGAAGGCTACGCTGATCCTGATCGCCTCGCCGTTGGCGGCTACAGCTACGGCGGCTACATGACCAACTGGCTCATCACCGAAACTACGCGCTTCAAAGTAGCCGTAACTGGCGCCGGAGCAGTAGAACACGCCGCCAACTGGGGCAACGACGACGTGACCTGGGACGACGCCTGGTATCTAAGCGGCAAGCCTTGGGAGACGCCCGAAATCTACCAGAGCGAAGCCGCGCTCTTCCGCATGAATCGCGTCAAAACTCCAACCCACATTGTGCAGGGGGCGAGCGATGTGCGCGTCAGCTATCTTGAGGGCGTAACGTTGGAGCGAGCCTTGCAGCAACTCGGCATCGACCACAGCTTCCTGGTCTTTCCCGGCGAAGGCCACGGCCTTTCGCATAATCCCTGGCACGGTTACATCAAGCTGCGCGAAGAACTCAAGTGGCTGGACAAGTACGTGAGCAAGTAGGAGCCTCACAGCAGCTAGCCGGGTCAGGCGAGTAAGCTACTGGAAGAGGGTTCGGCCTAAGTTTTGGGAAGCCGCAGGCTCCGAGTTGCATCCAAAGTATTGACCGCATGACGCCAGTCGACCAGCTTCGAGAACAATCGCGCGAGGAAGTCCGCGAACAGGCCCGGCAGGAGCGCTTCCGGCTCACCCTGCTCAGCGCCCATCGCACCATGGCCTTCAGCGAGACGATGCGCCTGGCAGTTGATAGTTTTCGCGCCAGCAAGGGCCGCTTTGCGCTCACGGCGCTGGGCATGGTCATCGGCTCGGCATCGGTAATCATGGTGGTGACCATCGGCCTCACTGGCCGAGACTACGCGCTCAGCCAGATCGAGAAAATCGGCACCAACATGGTCGAGCTCGAATACGCCGGCGGCGGCGCAACCGGTACCGAGAGCGCAGTTTACAACGACTACCTCACCCGCGACGATGAACGGATCGTAGATGCCCAGGTGCCCAGCGTGCTTTTTTCCTCGCCGGTGCTCGAGCGGCATGACCGCATCAGCTTCGGTGGTGGCGTCGTCAAGGATACGCTGGTCCTCGGCGTAGTCCCCGCCTACCAGCAGGTGCGCAATCTGGTCGTGACCGATGGCCGTTTCATGGACGACAAGGACGAAAGCGCCCACATCAAATGCGCTGTGGTCACCATTCCGTTTGCGAAGGAGATGTTCGGCAGCGCCGACGTGGCGGTCGGCCAGAGCTTTCAGATCAGCGGCATCCCGTTCACCATCATTGGCACATTCCGCGAGAGCGTGGACGACTTCGGCCAATCGGAGATCACCGACAACACCATCCTCATCCCGTATTCCGTCGGACGGTACCTCACGGGCACCGACAATGTGAAGCAGATCTACTTCTCACTGCGTAGCATGGACGACGTCCCCGACGCATCGGTAGCCATCGTGAACATCGTCAAGGCGCGGCACAAGCCTAACTCGGTCTATAAGACGACCGATTTGAAGGCGGTGCTGACCATGGCCGACCTCATCTCCAAAGGACTGCTGGCCATGCTCATTGCCGTGGCCATGGTTACCCTGGCGGTAGGCGGCGTAGGCATCATGAACATCATGCTGGCCAACGTCCGCGCCCGCATCCGCGAGATTGGCATCCGCAAGGCGTTGGGCGCGACCTCGCGCGAGATTCGCCTGCAATTCCTCACCGAAGCGGTGATGATCTCCCTGGCCGGCGGTATCGTCGGCACGATTCTAGGCCTGGCGCTGCCGCTTTCAGTCCGCATCTTCACCGACTTCGCGATTCCCATCTCACCCTGGTCGATCGTCGCCGCATTGCTGGTCTCGCTCTGCGTAGGAGTGATCTTCGGCACCGTGCCCGCCACACGCGCCGCGCAAATGGACCCGGTAGAGTCGCTGAAGTATGAGTGACGCCAAAGAAAAGCCACGCGGCTTGCCGAAATCGGAACCTGAAGAAGAGCCAAAGGGTCCAAATCTGATCTTGCTCTATGCCCTGCTGGCGCTGGCTCTCCTTACTGCGGCGGCTTTCGCGGCAATGATCGTCTGGCCGTTCTACCTGCGCAAATAGGCTAGGAAGATCCCGAGCTGATGCTCTGAGCCCTGTTCGACCCTTCGACCAACAATTCCCGGTGCGCCAGACTCCATCGCTTCAACTCCATATAGACTCCAGCCAAATCCTTTGCTTCTTCCGTCTGGCAATATTCGGTGTGCGGCGGAATTTCCGCAAAGACCGTGCGATGAACGAGCCCCGCAGCCTCTAGCTCGCGCAACTGCAAGGTCAGGCTCCGCTGCGTTATGCCCGGCAGCTTGCGGCGCAACTCACCGAACCGGCAGCCGCCCGTTACTCCCAGGTGCCACAGGATCAGCACCTTCCATTTGCCGCCAAGAATCTCCATGGTCCGTTCGACCAGCCGCGCATCGGTATCCGCGGGAGCTTCCATCCACTCCACCTCGCAGTATCAACATTGATCGTAGGGGCAAACAATGTGCCTACTTGTGGGCCCGCCGATACTGCACGATTCTATCTGCTGAGACGGTTTCTATCTTCTCCAGCAAAGGTGGCTTCATGCTTCAACGTGTCTTTTATTGGGTCTTGATCGTATTGCTCGCTGCGTGGCTGCTCGCGGGCGGTCTCTTTGACTTGGCGCACGCCCCAGCGGCTCTCGCCATTCTTCACAAGCTCGATTATCCGGATTACCTTGGCACATTCCTCGGCGTTTGCAAGCTGCTGGCCGTTCTCGCACTCCTCTATCCTCGAACGCGATTCCTGCGGGAGTGGGCCTACGCCGGAATTGCCTTTGACGCCCTTGGGGCTGCTTTCTCCCATCTGGCGATCCATGACAGCGCTGGAGAAACTACAGCGCCCTTGATCATGCTCACGCTCGCTATTGGCAGCTATCTGTTGCGTCCCACCGCATACCGGCTGCGGCCTGCGACAGTGGCCGTCGGCCACGCAGCGGACTAGCGTCAAAATTATTCGGATTTCTGTCCGATCGCACCGTCGGCGATCAGCACCGGAATGCCGTCGATAAGCGGGTAAGCGCGTCGGCATTCCACGCAAACAATCTGGTCAATAGACGAAACAAGCCGCAGAGTTCCAAGGCAGGCCGGGCAAGCCAATTGCTCCAGCAATCGCGAATCAAATTCGCTGAAATGTGCTTCGATCTCGTGCGGAACGGACATAACGCTCCGCTATTGGATGGTCGAGTCGTCGGGCTTGACGCCGGTGCTGGGCGGGCGCTGCGGCCGGCTGGCCAGCTCATGCTCGATGCGGGTATTGATGTCAGCCTTGGCGAATTCCATAGCCACGCGAATGCCGTTGAAGATCGCGACTTCATTCGAAGAGCCGTGGCCGATGATGCAGACGCCGCGCACGCCGAGCAGCGGCGCGCCACCGTATTCGTTGTAGTCCAGGCGGCGGCGGAAGTCGTTGAAGGCCTTGCGTGAGAGCATCGCACCCACCTGGGCGGTGACGGTGCGGGTGAGCGACTCGCGCAGCAGGTCGCGAAACAGCCGGCCAATGCCTTCGCCCGTCTTCAGCGCCACATTGCCTACAAAGCCGTCGCAGACAATCACATCCGCGCTCCCGTTAAAAATGTCGCGCCCTTCGACGTTGCCGGTGAAGTGGATCGGCAGCGCCTTGAGCAGCGGAAAGGCCTCGCGGGTCAGATCGTTGCCCTTGCTTTCTTCTTCGCCGATCGAGAGCAGGCCTACGCGCGGCCGGGTGACCTTGAGCACAAAACGGGCAAACATCTCGCCCATCACGGCGAACTGTTCGAGATTGTGCGCCTTGCAGTCCACATTGGCGCCCACGTCGAGCAGCACGCAGGGCGAGCCGGTCACGGTAGGCATCCGCGCCGTCAACGCCGGCCGGTCCACGCCCGGCAGCGCGCCGAGCACCATCTTGGCCGTGGCCATGGCCGCGCCGGTGTTCCCGGCGGTCACAAAGCCCGCGACCTTCTTTTCGCGCACCAGCTTGAGACCAACGCGCATCGAGCTGTCCTTCTTGGTGCGGACGGCGTGCGCAGCTTTCTCATCCATGCCGATCCGTTCGGAGGCATGGTGGATGACGATGGGCAAGTCTTCGTCTTCGAGATACTCGTCCAGCAGGTCACGGAGCTCAGGCTCCGGCCCTACCAGATGCACACGCACCGGCAGAGTCCGGCAAGCCTCGATAGCCCCGCGAATCTCTGGCTCAGGAGCTTTGTCCGAGCCAAAAGCGTCCAGCGCGATATCCATCAACTTTGTGAAGGAGGGCTTGGGCGCTGGCAGCATAGGAGAGTTGAAGATTACTTGACAGCTTCCTTGGTTTCAAGAACCGCGCGGCCCTTGTACTCGCCGCACTTGGGGCAAGCGCGATGAGGCAGCTTCTTTTCCTGGCAGTTGGGGCAAACGGAAAGCGAGCCCGCCGTCAGAAAATCGTGAGACCGGCGAAGTGCAGTGCGGCGCTTGGAGTGACGCCGTTTCGGATTAGGCATGGTACTGTTCCTCTCTTGTTCTGGCCTCAGCCGGATCTCATGTCTGCTCAGCGCGCAAGTTGAACTAACGCGGGCGTTTCCAGAAAACCCCACTGAAGCGGAAAGCGCGCCGTTGAAGCGCTCTTTCCTGAATTTCTTAAATCCCCGTCTTTAAGACCCGTCGTTAAGACTTGATCCGGTTGCTCAAGCCAGCCAACGCTTCCCAGCGCGGGTCGCTTGGACCCGAATCGCAGTCGCATGCTGTCTCGTTGCGGTTTTGGCCACAGCGCGGGCAAAGTCCTTTGCAATCAGGCTGGCATAGCGTCCGGGCCGGCAGGGACAGGAGCACCTGTTCCCGGAGCACGTCTTCAAGCGCAAGGCCACCGTTCTCATAATACCCGATTTCCGTCTCCGGCGTGGAGATTGCGTGCTCGGAACCCAGCGCATCCACCCCCGGCGGACGAAAAAGCAGGTCAAACTCGCCGGAAAGCTGGTGCTGCACCGGCTCCACGCAGCGGGCGCACGGCGCCTCGAAGGCTCCGCGGAAGCTGCCCTTGA
>Ga0206802_1044_pt1 | contig 32001 bp, 23 predicted proteins | sample Alteio_BWOrgCont_63_FD_152902 | JGI IMG/M metagenome (GOLD analysis project Ga0206802, IMG submission 152902) | Enriched cells from forest soil in Barre Woods Harvard Forest LTER site, Petersham, Massachusetts, United States -... | ecosystem: Environmental > Terrestrial > Soil > Temperate forest >... | reverse complement strand
TGCGGCGACGGTGGTCGATACAGTGGCCGAATGGCTGAGTCTTCCAGAGGTTCCGGTAAGCGTTACTGTGGCGCTGCCGGCTGCAGCGGTGGCTGCAGCGGTGAGGGTTACCGTCTGGGCCGTGCCGGGGGTCAAAGTAAGTGTTGCCGGGCTGGCTGTTACGCCGCTCGGCAGTCCGGTGATGGCGACGGCGACGGTGCTGGTGAAGGAGTTGACCGCAGTTGCCAGGACGCTCACTTTTGAGCCGGTTGCTCCCGCAACCAGAGATACGGACGCAGGCGAGACGGAAAGAGAAAAGTCTCCCGCCGGAGCAACTGCTGTGACGGTTGCCGCGACAGTTGTGGAATGACTCAGATCTCCAGAGGTTCCTGTGACGGTGATGGTTGCGCTGCCGGACGCTGCGGATGATGCCGCGGTGATCGTTACAGTCTGCGCTGTGCCTGGCGTCAGGGTCAACGTTGCTGGTTTGGCCGTAACTCCAGATGGAAGTCCGGCGACAGTAACGGTGACCGTTCCGGTGAAACCATTCTGCGGAGCGGCATTCACGCTGATGGTCTGGCCCGCGCCGCCGGCGGTAAGCGTAACGGTCGCGGGAGTGGACGTGAGCGAGAAGTTCGCGGTTAGAAGCGAGGTAGAATGCGATCCTCCGCCGCATGACAGCAACGCGATGCATGTTAAGAGGCATACCGTTGAAGCGATCGTCTGAAGCCGCATCTTGACGGGATGTGATCGTGATATTTGGAACGCTTCTATTATGGAGCGTCCGATCGCTTGCTTCGTAACTGGCTTCCTATTCTGCAATGAACGACTTTCTACAGGCGAGTATTGCGCATTCCAGGATCTGAGTACAATTCCGGCGTGAATAAGAACGCACGGCGGAAAGGAGACCCTCTCTGGGCCAGAATGAGCATAGTATCGCGACAACTTATGGTCTGTCTCAATTTAGACAGGCCGGTTCTCGCTTGTTGAGGGAGTTAGTCGTCGTCCTTTTCGGGGTGAGGTTTGCGAAGCTGGTCTTTCGACTTTTCCATTTGCTGCTGGATTTTTGGGGCGTCGTCCATATCGGTCAGTTCGGCGGCTTCCTGTTTGGTCTTGGGTTTGGCTAACTTTGCCTTGAGCGGGTCGAAAACCCTGGTGTCGCTGGGCTGATAGGTGAAGGCTTCGGTGTGCGGGGTGGTGGTGAAGATGCCGCTGAACTCACCGGCCAGCGCGTCTTCGAGATTGAGATAGTCTGTGCCCAACAGCTCATTGATGGTCCGGGTGATGCTGCCCATGCTGCTGTGCTGGTGGCTTACCGAGCCGGGAGTTACCCAGGGGCTGGCGACCAGGAGGATGCTGCGGTGGGCGTCTACGTGGTCTACGCCGCCCTGGGCGTCGTCTTCGGTGACGAAGAGTGCGGAATCCTTCCAGATGCTCGTATTGGACAGGAAGGCCACAATGCGGCCGAGGGCGAGGTCGTTGTCGGCTACATAGCTGGCGCGGTAGGGATAGCCATCGGCGGGGCGTGGGTCGGAGGTGTGGTCGTTGGGCAGGCGGATGACGATCAGGCCGGGGATTTTTCCTTGCGCCAGTCTACGGGTGAAGTCGCGCTGGAATTCTTCAAAGCGGTACTGGTCGGGGATGCCCATATTGAAGGTGGGAAATCGCCGGTCGCTGGCTTCGAAGACGGGTTTGGGGATCGGTGAGTTGAGGAAGAGGCGCTGGCCCTCCGGGGCTGCTCCGTCGATTTCGTCGTTGCCTTCGACTTCGAGGCCTTCGCCGTAGTTGAGGATGCCGCGGCCGGAGTTGGCGATGTGTTCCCAGAGGGAGCCGAACTGGGGCTCGTCTTCAGGCATGGGCGCGTCGGCTCCGCCAAAGAGGGCGCGGCGGCCGGGCTGGGATGCGAAGGCGTCGCCGGTGCGGCGGTCGCCATACCCGCTGGTCCAGGCGGTGTTGAAGAATGGAGTTGGATTGATGCCGATGACCCAGCGATGGCCGTCGGCAGAGACGTCGGAGTCGACATAGAAGTTGTCGCTGATAGCGTAGCTCTGGGCGAGGGCGTGGAGGTTGGGGGTGACTTTGAGATGACTTTCTTCCACATGCTTCGAGTGGCGCTCTTCGGCCCAGCCGTCGAGGCCATATCTGGCTAAAGCTGGGTCGCCGTTGGCGTTCGCCATGTCGCCCAGCACTTCGTCATACGTGCGGTTTTCGCGTATGACGAGGAAGCAGTGCTTGAGATGCGGCAGGGGCGGGCGGTTGGCGATGGCATAGGTGTTGTTGGCCAGCACGCTTTCGGTCAAGGTTGGCGCATCGGGCAGCGAGGCGAGGTTGACGGCGCTGAGGCTGCCGTATTCGAGCGATCCGACGTAGGTGGGCGAGTTTTCGTTGTGGAGCTTGCCGGCGTTGGGCCCGGCGCCTTTGCCTTTGCTGTTGGCGATGTAGAGGGTTTTGCCGTCGGGGGAGAGCGCGACGGCGCTGGGATTCCAGCCGGCAGGGATGTGTTCGAGGACTTGCATGGAAGCGGTGTCGAGGACGGCTACGGCGTCGATGCCGGATTCGGCTGCGTAGAGCTTGCCATCGCGCAGGGCGAGGCCGCTGGGCATGACGCCACGGAGCGGGCGGCCGTGGGCGTCTTCGAATTTCCTGCCGGTAAACGGGGATAGCGGGGCTTCGGCGAGGAGTTTTGTGCCGTCGGGGGTGATCTTGGCGATGGAGTCCTGGTGGGCGAGGGAGACGTAGACGGCGCTGGCGTTGGCTGCGACTCCTGTGGGCGCGGCTCCGCCTACGTCGCCAGCTTCTGTAATACGGTCACCGAGGCGTAGCTTTGCGATGAGGGCCGGATGGGCCGGGTCGTGGATGTCGTAGGTCCAGAGAGAGCTGCCGCGAGTGGAGTTTTCGTCGCCCAAGCCGGGGATTTTGCGGCCGTCGATGGTGACGCCTTCACGGGCTGCCTGAGAGGGGTAGCCGAAGGGCGGGAATTTGAGACCGGTGTTGAGCTTGTCTTCGCGGCTGGCTCCGGGGACGGTGGAGTATTCGAAGAGGCCGGTGTTGGTGACGTAGAGGCGCGCGCCGTCGGGCGAAAGAGCCACGCCGAAGGGATGGGCTCCGGTGGGGATGGAGGCGATGATTTTCTGTTGGGCGGCGTCGATGACGGCTATGCGCCAGTTGGCCTGGTCGAGGGCGTAGAGGATGCGGCCATCGGCGGAGATCTCAATGGAGGCGGCGAAGCTGCGGGCGAAGTCTGCCTCGCCTACCTTCTGATCGAGAGGAATTTGGCCCTTCCGGCTCCAATCGGCGGTGCTGTAGAGGGCGATTTTGCCGGAGTCGCCGGTGGCTACGTAAAGGGTCTGGCCGTCGGGGGAGTAGGCGAGGCCGGCATGGGTTTCAATGGCTGGGTCGTTATTTTCGCCGGAGGGCATTTTGCGGACGATGGGGTTGGGGGCGTCGGGGTGGTCGATGACATTGAGGGCGAAAGGGAAGCCGATGGAGGGAACGGCGGCCTGGGAGCCGTCGGGCTTGAGGGCGATGGCGAAGGGAAATGGCGCGAGCGCGATCCAGTTGCCGGCGGGGCGAATCTGGCGGCCGTTGGGGAGGATCGCCTGGACTCCAGGCTGGCTGATGGCTGGGATGGTGGCTGAGAGGAGGATGGCGCAGGCCAGGGCGCGTCGAGTAGCCGGGGAACGGAAAGGCATATTCACTAGGATGCACTGGGATTGTGAATTGGGAAAGAAAAGGCAACAGAGGCGGGTTTGGGAGGGCGATGCTGGGTTCGAAGCGAGGCTTGCAGCCGGCCATCTACAATGGTGGCCAGAGCGATGTTGGACGACAGGAGAGGTCTCGATGATCATTGGAGTGCCGAAAGAGATTAAGGATCACGAAGCGCGGGTTGGCGTGACTCCGGCTGGGGCGAAGGCGCTGGTGGAGGCTGGGCATACGGTGCTGGTGGAGACCCATGCCGGCGAGCAGTCGGGGTTTCCGGATCATGAGTACCAGGATGCAGGCGCCGAGATCGTCGGCGAGGCTGGGCATGTCTGGGGCAATGCCGAAACGGTTGTGAAGGTGAAAGAACCAATCGAAAGCGAATATGTCTTTTTTCGCGAGGGACTGGTGTTGTTTACGTATTTGCACCTGGCTCCGCTGCCGGGTTTGACCGATGCGCTGCTGGCGGCGAAGGTGATTGGGATTGCTTATGAGACGGTGCGGGACCGGGCGAATACGCTGCCGCTGCTGACTCCGATGAGCGAGGTCGCGGGGCGGATGAGTGTGCAGGTGGGCGCCTCGTATCTCGAAAAGGAAAAGGGTGGCCGCGGGATTTTGCTGGGCGGTGTGCCGGGCGTACCTCCGGCGAATGTGTGCATTATTGGCGGCGGGATTGTGGGCACCCATGCGGCCAAGATCGCGGTAGGTATGGGCGCGCATGTGACGCTGGTGGACGTGAGTCTGAACCGGTTGCGCGAACTGGACGATCTGTTTCTGGGACGCCTGCATACGCTGGCTTCGAACAGCTACAACGTGGGCCGGGCGACGCGGGAGGCCGACCTGGTGATTGGCGGAGTGCTGATTCCTGGCGCCACCGCTCCCAAGGTCGTGACCAAAGCGATGGTCAGCAAGATGAAGAAAGGCGCGGTGATTGTGGATGTGGCCATCGATCAGGGCGGTTGTGTGGAAACTGCGCGTCCTACATCGCACTCCGATCCGTCTTACGTTGTAGATGGGGTGGTGCATTACTGCGTGACCAATATGCCGGGGGCGGTGCCGCATACTTCGACGCTGGGGCTGACCAATGCGACGTTCCCGTATCTGATGCGCATTGCGAACCTGGGCGCGGCTGAGGCTCTGAAGCAGGATGCGGGGCTGGCTGAGGGGCTGAATGTTTGGAAGGGAACGCTGACGCATCGCGGCGTGGCTGAGTCGCAGGGGCGGGAGTGGACTGCGCCGGCCAGTGTATTGAGCTAGTTTGAGCTGGTTTGTTTCGGGATCGAATTGCATTGGTATTTCATCTTCAAGGTGTGAAGGGGGTTCCATGAACTACCAGGCAATCAATTTTCAGCAGAAATTTGGGCTTCTCAAGGAGCAGTGGTCTCCAAGAGTGATCGCCGAGATGAACGATTATCAGTTCAAGATCGTGAAGCCGGAGGGCGATTTCATCTGGCATGATCACAAGGACACCGACGAGACGTTTATCGTGATCGAGGGCAATCTGAGGATTGATTTTCGCGATGGTTCGGTCCATCTTGCTGCCGGGGAGATGTTTGTGATTCCCAAGGGAGTGGAGCACAAGCCTTATGCTGAGAACGAGGTCAAGGTATTACTCATCGAGCCGCGCGGAGTGCTCAATACAGGTCACGAGGGCGGCGAGCGGACAGCCGCGAACGATATCTGGATTTAAACCTTGCGGTTGCGAGGATTTTTATTTTTAGGAGATAACATGCAACGTCGTCAGTTTCTTGCTGCTTCACTTGCTACTTCGGCTTTGGCTTTAGCGCGCGATGCTCAGGCACAAAATCCCGCTTCGAGCGGGCGTGAGTTTTACCAGCTTCGGCAGTACAAATTGGAGAATGGTCCGCAGACCAGGCTGACCGGTAATTATTTTTCAGAAGCTCTGATTCCGGCGCTGACGAAGATGGGATTTGGGCCGATTGGGGCGTTTTCTGTGAATATTGGGCCGGAGACGCCGACTAATTATTTGCTGATTCCGGGTGCTTCCGTGGAGGCGCTGGTGACGGCCGACCTGCACCTGAATGAGGACTCGGAGTTTCAGAAGGCGGCGCAGCCCTGGTGGGAGGCGCCAGCCACGGCGAACGCGTTCATCCGCGTTGAAAGTGCGTTGTATATCGCGTTTGAAGGTTGGCCGAAGGTGACGCCGCCTCCAGCTTCCGCGACCAAAGGCAAGCGCATCTTTCAAATGAGGACGTATGAGAGCCCGAGTTACAGGGATCATGTGCGCAAGGTGGAGATGTTTCACAAGGGCGAGTTCGATTACTTCAAGGCGGCTGGGCTGCGTTCGGTGTTTTATGGCGACATGCTGGTGGGTCCGCGAATGCCTTGCCTGACTTACATGCTGAGCATGGATAATCTGGAGGAATTGAATGCCAAATGGGATGCCTTCGGCAGCAATCCTGACTGGAAGAAGCTTTCGGCCGATCCGCGCTATGGATTTGAGCCTACGGTGAGCAACATCACGAACCTGGTTCTGAATCCGCTGGGGTCTTCGCAGATTTAAGGATGGAACAGGATCGCGATTTTCAGGTGTGCTACTCATCTTCCCCGACGACAAGGAATTTTCGTGTCTTCCCGTCGGGGAAGAGTATTTCGTAAGTCATTTGGTACTCGTAAGACCTCGAATGCTCGTCTTTGACGACTTTCGCCTTGTAGTCGCCTATTCGCAATACGTACTGTTGTGTGGGTGTTCCCTCCAGTTCGACGTGTTTTCCATCGATTGTCGCTGTCAAAGCCTGGGTGACTCCATCGTGGTTGACGATGAGACGCGAGGACCGGACATGCACCACGACGGAATAGTCGGAAGGATTGGGATTTTCTGCGCCAAGGAATGCGGGAAGGACAAGGATCAGTGCAGGCACGATCTTATTTCTGTTGTTCATGAGTTAACCTCGGTTTATCGACGGGATCGATGCCACGTGAATGCGCTGGGCACCTTTCATTTCCCGCTTGCGTCGTTACCAGGCGTCGCCACCATCCGGCGGCGGCCAGCTGTTGAGCAACTGGCGCAGCAGCACAACTCGACCCAGATGATAGCCGTTGTGCGCGGCTAGGCTCTCGAGTTGCTCGCGGATGGTCATGTCGGCGGGCCGATTGCGTTCCGGATTGGTGGGGCAGGCTACGGTTAGCTCGAGCCTTTCGGTATCGTTGGTGATGGCGGCGGCATTCTGGGCTCCGGCGAGGAAGCGTTCGCGGAGATCGTCCCAGGGCTCATCGAAATTCGTCGGGAATCCTTCGGAGGCATGGACGGGATAAGGCGTGGCCTTGCCCTGGACCCAATCCAGGCTAATCTCCTGCCAGAAGGCCATGTGCCAGACTTCTTCGTAGATGGAGCGAGGCGCTGCGCCGACAGCTGAGGCAGGCTTCTCGTGCGCGGCCGGCTCGGGAATCTCCTGCAGGATGTTTTTCGCCGGCGCGAAGGCGCTGCTGCCGATGAGTGCTCTGGCTAACTCGTTCATGGTGGGTCATCCTTGCGTGCAGCTCTGGTTCTCTCCGATTCATTGTATGGGAGCGTTGCTAATCCCGGGTTTCAAAAAATCGAGGCATGGGCCATGCCGATTCTGAACTCACTTCAAGACGCGGTCGGCCTATAATCTCGGCATGTCACTTTTTGGCAGTCCGCGCCGCCGAACGATTGCGTGGCTTGCTGCGGGCGCGTTTGTGATTTTATCGGCGCTTGCGGCGCTGAACGCCTTCAATCCTCGCGGCAATCGATGGCTGACGCCACAAACCGCTACGGAGATCCTGGTCTTCACCGCAACCTCGGTGATTGTGTTTCTGGTGCTGCTTGCCTTTCTTGTGCTGTTGATCCGCAACATCATCAAGCTGTTTATGGACCAGCGCAGCAGGGCGCTGGGATCGCGATTGCGGACACGGCTTGCGGTGGGCGCGGCTCTGATCGCGCTGGTGCCTGCGGCATTCATGTTTCTCTTCAGCTTTGGGTTGATGAACCGGTCGGTGGATCGGTGGTTTTCGCAGCCGACGGCGGAGCTTCGCGAGGATTCGACGCGGGTGGTTTTGGAGCTGGAACATTATGCGGCTTCGAATGCCAGGCTGGAAGCCGAGGCGATTGCTGCTTCGGGGGCGCTGGATAAGGATGTGGCAGCGGCCAACGCTGAGTTGCATTCGCGGAGGATCACGCTGGAGGGCGGCTATGTGGCTGTCTACGGCCCAGACAAGGCGGGGGTGATTGGGTATCAACTGCCCGCGGACACAAGCAAGCGCAGCCTGCTGCCGTGGCTGGATGACGGCAAGGCTGCGGAAGTTCCGCTGCAAGGACCTGTGTTTGCAGATCTGCTGACGACGGCCCAGCGCAACGATGAGCCGATTTTGATTGTGGATGGTGGAGGACAGAAGCAGGAGTTCGCCTCAGGCATTGCTGTTACGCCGGGCGGCAGGCTGGTGGTGGTGGGGCTGCCGATGCCGCAGGGGTTGAGCGAGACGGCCAACCAGATTCGCGTTGGAGCCTCGGAATATTGGACGCTGTTCCGCTCGCGCAACAGTATCCGGGCGACTTACTCTTTCCTGCTGCTGGTCATCACGACGCTGGTTTTCTTCTTCAGTGTGTGGCTGGCCGGAGTGCTCTCGAAGCAGATCACGCGGCCTGTCGAAGCGCTGGCCGATGCGATGGATGAGATTGCCGACGGCAAACTGGACAAGCGCGTGGGCGTGGAGTCCAGCGGAGAGATGGCCGAACTGGTGAGGGCCTTCAACCACATGGCACAGGATCTGGAGACAAGCCGGCACATGGCGGAAAGCTCGCGTGAGCAGCTTTCCGCAGCCAACCAGGCCCTGGAAGAGCGGCGGCGCGAGTTGGAGACGATCCTGGAGACGATTCCCAGTGGGGTCGTGACCCTCGATAAGAATGGCGCGATTCTGCTGGCCAATCGCGCCTTTGCTTCCCTGATTGGAAGGCGCGTCGAGACTGACCTGAACGGGCAGCAGATCGAGACGCTCTTTCCGGCCGATTGCAGCGACGATCTGGCGCGAGTGATTCGAAGGAGCCACCGCATGGGGGCAGCTTCGATCGAAGTGGAGACTCATGCGTTGGGGCGTGCGGTGCACCTTGCAGTGACCAGCGCCAGGCTGGAGTTTGGTTCCGGCAAGCAGGGCTCGGTGCTGGTGGTGGAAGATACGACTGAGTTGCTGCGCGCGCAGCGGCAGTTGGCGTGGAAGGAAGTGGCGCAGCGCGTGGCGCATGAGATCAAGAATCCGCTGACGCCGATTGCGCTTTCGGCGGAGCGGATTCGCAAGCATCTGGATCGCGCCACGGAGGAATCGCCCAGCGTGATTCGCAAGTGCAGCGAGGTGATTCTGCTGTGTGTGGGCACGCTGCGCACGCTGGTGGATCAGTTTGCGGCGCTGGCGCAGTTTCCCGCGCCGCAGCCTAGGCCTTGCGACATGAATCAGATTGCCGAGGATGCACTGCTTCTCTTCTCCGGGCGGCTGGAAGGGATTACGATTCGCACGGCTCTGGAGCCCGGGCTGCCGCAGGTGATGGCCGATCCCGATGCGGTAAAGCGCGCCTTGGCGAACCTGATCGACAACGCGGCTGAGGCGATGCAGACAAGCCTGCTGCGCGTGCTGACGGTGACTACGGGATTGAGCGAGGATGGGATGTCTGTAGAAGTTGCCGTCTGCGATACCGGCTACGGGCTGACGGACGAGATTCGCGAGCGGCTGTTTTTGCCCTTCTATTCAACCAAGCAGCGGGGAACGGGACTAGGGTTGTCGATTGCCGCAAAGATTGCGCAGGAGCATCATGGGTCGATTCGCGCCGAGTCCAATACACCCAAGGGCGCGCGCTTTCTGCTGTGTTTGCCGGTGATTGAGGGCGGGGCTTCCCATGAGCTCGAAGCCAATACAGATGCGGAGAAGAGCGAGACTTCGGTTTCGGTTGTTTCGTAAGACGCTCTTTGTGCGCCGCTCATGCTGAAAGCACACACGCCATCCCGGTTGGGATGGCGTGTGTGCGTGGTTGGAGTTGCTTTGCGGTTAGAACTGCAGCTTGAGCGAGAGTTCGATTTCCCGTCCGGGATTCGATCCATCCAACAGACCGAAGGCCCCAACTGTATTGCCGGCGCCGCCGAGCGGGCCGGTGGTGCGAACTCCGTTGCAAGCTCCGCATGAGCTGTACTGGCCCCACCAGCTAGCGGGAACGCTGAAGATGGGCGTGTTGGTCAGGTTGATGAACTGCGCCGAGACATTCATGTTGACCCGTTCCGTAACCGGGATTTGCTTGGTCAGGTTCAGGTCCGCGGTCTTGAGGCTGGGGCCGCGCAACGCGCCATTCTGGCAGTTGCCAAAGGTTCCGCCATCGGAAACATTGGCAACCTCACTCACCGAGCTTGGATTGAGATTGGTTTTGCCAATGCTTCCACCGATTTGCACCGTTTCCATGGATTGCGAGCTCGAAACTCCAACAGCGCAGTTGGGGCGGGGTTCGTACGATCCGGTCAACGTCGATGCGGAGTTCGGGTTTTCGTCACCCATGTAGGCGCCGGCAAAAGGAGTGATGCCGAAGCCGGAACGGAACGAGGTGGTGACCGCCGTCTGCCAGCCGCCAATCACAGCATCGACCGCCCTGTTGACGTTGTTGGCAAATTGCCTGCCTCGGCCAAAGGGAAGACGATACACACCATACGCGGTGAAGTTCTGCGAGGTATCGATCGTGCAGCGGCCGTAGTCGGCCTTGGGGTCGTACTCGTTCTGGAAGAAGTTCTGCGTGGCCTGGGTCTGCGACTCGCCCGCGCCTTCTTCATCGCCATACGAACCGAAGTAGCCGAGGGAGTTGGCCATGCACTTGGACCAGGTGTAGCTGGCCTGGAAGTCGAGCCCGTGGTAGTTCTTCTGGGCGATGGTGGCTTCGAGGGCGTTGTATCGGGAGAAGCCGTCGGAGGCGTTGTAACGAGCCTGCGCGCCGGCGTCGACGATGGGCTGCATGTAGGGTCCGGGTACTGGCTGGCCCTGCGTGTTGAGCAGCTTTTGGTTGTAGAGATAGATGTCTGCCATGTGATCGTCCTTGTTACCCACATAGCCGATGGTGAAGGTGGTGTTGGGATTGAGCTGCTGCTGAACAGCGAGACTCCATTGTTGATCGACTGCCGGCTGCAGGTGCGGATTGGTGGCGTGGACCTGGCCGCTGGCGAAACACGCAGATGCGAAGTCCATCAGCTGCGTTGCAGTGCAGGCCGCCGAGAAAGGAGTGTAGCCTTCATCGAGTGTGGTTACGGGAAAGAGCAGTGCGGCGCCGGCGTTGTTGAGCTCATTGTGCAACTCAACGTTGGGAGGATTGACGACGGCCATGTTGTTGACGCCGTTGCCTTCCATGTACGTCGAGATGTCGTAGGCTCCTCGAACGACGGTGTTCGGCGACCAGCCAGGCTGCCACGCGAAACCTACACGCGGCTGGAAGTTGTCGATGCCCTTGTAAGTGTCGTAGTTGGTGCCGATCTCCGGCGTGCCGGTGGCGAGATCGAAGTTCACGTTGTTGTTTGCATCTTTATCGCCGCGAGCTGTTGTCAATTCATAGCGAAGGCCCACGTTCAGGGTGAGATTGTGGGTGGCCTTCCAGTTGTCCTGCCCGAAGCCTGCGAACAAGCTATTGCGAAGATGGAAGCTGAAGGGCACGCCCTGCTGTACCTGCTGAGGCAGGCCGAGAAGGAAGTCAGCGAAGGGGCTTCCGTTGACGCCGTTGCCGGTATATTGACCGCTGAAGTTGAATGCGCCGGCAGCGCCCTGGTTGCCCGCGTAAACGTCGTTCATCTGGTAGTGGTAGAGTTCGAAACCGGCATGAATGGAGTGCTTGCCGTGAGTCCAGGTGATGGAGTCCTCAGCTTCATAGGTGGTGTCGTGGAAGATCTCCACGCCATCGGTGCTTCCAACTGTGCCATAACCAAAGCTCATTGCGGGAAGAATGCTTTCCTGCACGCCGGGGAGCCCGAACTGTTGCGGTAGGTTGACGCTGGTTGCGTTGGTATAGATCTGGTCGTTGGCCGGGAAGATCTGCGCGCCAGCACGAACTTCATTGACGAAAGATGGAGAGATGGTGCGAACGTAGTTGACGACGAAGTTTTTCAACGGGTATTCGCGGGTCAGATTTGGGGTGAGCACATCGGCGCCGTTGCTGCTTTCGTTGATGGTGTACATCTGCGAGTAGCGGCCCATGACGTGATCGTTCGGCGAGGCCTGCCAGTCGATCTTGACGTCTCCCTGATAGGCGTGAACGTAGCCGCTGGTGTAGTAGGACTGCTGCTCAAACTGCTGTGCGAAGAGCGGAGACGAGACCATGCTTCCCGCCACCTTGCTATTGATGGGAATCTGGTTGTTCAGGAAAGGTTGGCGGCCGGCCACGGGAGCTACCTGCCCGGCGTTTGGGCCGGTGAGGTAGACGGGGCTGTAAAGCTGGAGCGCCGGATTGGAGCAGACGCCGTTGACAAACGTCGCGCCCTGGCCGGTGCAGAGATTTGAAAGGTCGCCGGTGAGATATTGCTGTGGAATGATGCTGTTGGTCTGGGCAGTCCTTGGCGTGTTGTTCAATTCAGTCTGCTCATCGGCGAAGAAGAAGAGCTTGTTCTTGATGATGGGTCCGCCGATGGTGCCGCCAAACTCATTCCACTGCAGCACGGGGCGCGGGAGGGTAACACCGGTGGGGACATACACATTGGGGTTAGCGGCAGACGGAACCTGAAGGTAAGCGTTGGCCTTGTCCTGCCAGCTATTCGCATTGAGAATGTTGTTGCGGAAGTACTCGTAGAGATTTCCGTGGAACTGGTTGGTGCCGGACTTGATCGACTGGACGATCACGCCGCCGATGTAGTTGCCGAAATCCGCAGGCGCGTTGCTGGTGATGATGTTGAAGTCCTGAATCGCGTCGGGGCTGGGCACATAGGCTACGTCGTTGTTATCGGGCTGGTTGACATCCATGCCGTCGAGAGTCGAGTTGTTGTCTTGTTCACGTGCGCCGTTCACGTAAGGACGGCCCGTGCCGAAGGTGGTTTGCGAGGATTCAAAAGCAAAGATGTTGGGGCTGACGACGCCGGGAGCCAGCAGGGACAACTGGTTGAGGTCGCGTGTGACCAGCGGGAGATTGTTGACCACATCGGCGTCGAGGACTGTCCCGACCTCTGTGGAATCTGTCTGCAATAGCGGTGGCGCGTCGCTGACGCTGACGGTTTCGCTCACCTTTCCTACCTGCAGGCGAAAATCCACGCGGGCTACCTGATTGATGACAAGGGCGAAGACGCTGCGTTGCTCGGTGGAGAAGCCGGGCGCCTCGGCTTTGACTGCGACATTGCCCGCGGTGATTTGTGGGAACTCGTACACGCCTGCATCGCTGGTCTTGGTAACCCAGATGGTGCCGCGATCCGCGTCGCGTACCGTAACGGTAGCCCCGGCGAGAACGGAGCCGGAAGCATCTTCGACGGTACCGGTGATTGCGCCAGCAGCTTGCTGGGCCCGCGCAGTTGGCGATGCAATACATATCAATGCACAGGCGGCGCCAACCGCAATTCGAAGCATTCGATTCTTGAGTCTCATTTGGATCTCCTATTCAATATGAGCCGACGGCCTTTTTCTGGAGGGGTGAATTTAGACCTTGTGAGAGCTATATAGCAGGTAAAGGACCGCTGTCAAGCAGAAAAACCTGCGAATTTCTCGTCCTCTTGAGCGCAAATTGGTGGAAACGATTCCAAAATTAACTGAAGATATGTGCTGAAATCATGCAATATAATTATGAAAAATCGATCATGCGAGCCGAACCTGAGTTTGCCTATGGGAGTGAAGTAGGAACTGACCTCACGGATTCAGTAGGAAATAACCTTCTGCATTGCAATTGACAACTCTATAGCACATTTGTAGATTCATAAACAGCTCTATAGCAATCATTTATGTCGACAAGCGGCACGACTGAGGTATGTTGAAATTGATCCTATTTCACGCAGCCACAGAGAAAATCCCGGTCCTGTAACAAACGAAGCTTCTATGACTCAGCGCAACGGCAAGGAAGAACCGGCATACCGCAGGATTCAGAGCGCGATCCGCCAGCGGATCGACTCCGGCCGGCTCAAGCCCGGCGATGTCGTCGATTCGGAGCGCGAACTGGCCAGGATCCACGGAGTGAGCCTGATGACCGCGCGTCACGCGCTCGCCGACCTTGCCCAGGAGGGCGTGGTCGAGCGCAGGCACGGCGCGGGCACCTTTGTCGCGTTGCCCAAGGTTCATTTCAACAAGCTGCTCGGCTACACAGAACAGATGGCGAGCCTGGGGCTGGTGCCGCATTCTAGAATTGTTTCTTCCGGCATTGTGAATCGGGAGCATGAGATTGCCGCTCGTCTGGGATTGTCTTCCAGCAGCCGCCTGGTGCGCATCGAACGTGTGCGGTCAGCGGGCGATGAACCGGTTGCGCTGGAAATATGCTATTTGTCCGGCGAAGAGTTTTCGACTTTAATGGACCTGCCGCTGGATCAGGCCTCGCTGTTTGCGGTGCTCGAACGTGACTATGGGGTAGAGCTGGCTTACGCGGACGAAGAGATCGACGCCACCCAGGCCGATCATCGCGTGGCCGAGCTCCTGCAAATTCCGAGAGGGTCGCCGCTGCTTCGAATTCGCCAAGTGATCTTCTCCACTAAGAGTCGCGCGACCATCTATGTGAACGGACTATACCGATCAGGACGGCACACGTTGCGGATTCGCCGTTTCCGATAGCACAAGCCTGGGCAGAAATTCCTAGAAGGTAAAGCGGACGCCAAGCTCAATTCGTCTGGCGGCTTCGGCTGCGATGGATTGCCCGATATTCGGCGAGTCGAGTACGGTCCCAACTGCAGTGACGTTGGTGTGGTTGAGCAGGTTGGCGCTGCGCGCATTGAAGGTGAGTGTGCGTGGATGATCCGAATTCTTCGCGTTGAGCTGGAAGGCGCGGCTCAGGTTCATGTCGAGGTGAATGACACCGGGCATGGTGCCGAGATTGCGCGGCACGTTGCCGTTCACCGTGTTGTTGGTGAGCAGCCCGAAGCGCGTGCCGTAGACGCCTGGGCCGGGCGCGGAGGCATAGGAAGGCCGGTCGTCGAAGCTGCCATCGCCATTGTTGTCGGTGCCGGTGGTGATGTTGTACGGACGGCCCTGCCCGGCGTCGAATTGCGTCGCCAGTTCGACTTTGTAAGGCAGAATGAGATTCCCGGTCAGCGAACCAGTGTTATGCCGCAACCAGTCGGCGCGTGAAGACTCGCCCTGTTCGCTGTAGCTCGATTGCGGGCTCAGGTCGTTGGGAACGTCGCACTTGAAGTTCATGTGCGCGTATCTCGCGGACAGGCCGAAGCGTTTGTAGCTGTGCTGATCCAGAGTGACGGAGATAACATTGCCGGCGAGATGCCCCGCGTTCTCGTATTGCAGGATGTTTTCGTTGGGCGCGATGGGCCGCGGCGCGAGCAGTGCCGCGGTTGGGTTGGGTGCGGCGCCAATGCTGCTGGCTACCATGGGCGCGTTGATGTTGCGGAGGCGAATGCTGTTCCAATCCTCTGCCCAGAGTAGATTGGCGCGCGCATGCCAATGGCCCGGAAAGTCGTGCTCTACATTGAGGTAGGTGACGAAGGTCGATTGCGGAGCCAGGGTGCTGGCAAACTGCTTGACTGTGCTCACCGCGACTGCCCCGGCAGCGGGCGTCAAAGGGGCGTTGTAATTGGGCGAAAAGACCGTTATCTCCTGCTGCCGCAGACCATTGAAGCGTTCAACTTCTGTGACATAGGTAGGGCTGATCGCGGAGTTGTTGAAGAGCCCGGCGCGCAGGTGAATGACCCAGGTTTCTTTCTTGTCGACTGCCCAGGCGAAGCCGGCGCGTGGCGCGAAGTTGGCAAAGGTGTTGGGCGTGGTTTGGAAGGAATAGCGCAGTCCCGCGTCGAGAGTAAAGCGGGGCGCAAGCTTGATGGTGTCCTGGGCAAAAGCAGCGAACCGCCATTGCTTGAAGGGCACGAGCGGTGCGCCAGTGGTGAGACTGTAGGTAGTGGGAGAACCGCCGGGAAGGTTGAGCAGCGCGCGGCGATATTGCTCGATAGCTGTGATAGTGGTCGTCTGGCCGGTGGGGTTGTTATTGACGTCGAGCACGGGCGCTCTGCCTCCGCCGAAGACGTATGCTCCGTTGAAGGTGTCGGGATCGTAGTCGTGCATGAAGATGCCGAGCGACTGCACGCCGATCTTCACTGTATGCTTGCTCCGTGTCGCCATCAGGTCGTCGTCGATTTCGAGGTCGCGTTCGCGATCGTTGAGGTTTTGGCTGCTGGCTCCGCCGCCACTGAAGTATCCGGCTACTTCGAGGCCTGGAGCCGTGGAAGAGGGCGTCTGCTGGGTGCGCTTCCATGTATAGCCAATGCGTGTCTGGTGCAGCAGGTTAGGGCTGAGCGTGAGCATGTTAGTCAGGCGCAGGTCGTACTCGCCGATCAGGCTCGCGTATCCGGCCTCGGCCAGCGTGAGGCCGCCCACACCCTGGTTGCCGAGGTTGTTGACGTTGGCTGAATACGAGAGTGTCGCAACGTCTTGCGCCGTTGCCTGCCAATCGGCGCGGGCGGATGCGATCCACAGCCTCTGTGGGGCGGCAACGGTTTGTTGCAATGCCGTTTGACTACCTGCGACGTCGAGTGCAATTGCATTCACTACGTTGAACTCGTCGATGTCGCGTTTTTCGAGCGCGAGAGAAAAGCCGCTCTTCTTTGGCGCCAGCGGCCCGCTCAACTCGAAACCATAGCGCTGCTTTCCGGCTGGAGTTGGTGTGATCGCGAACGGATCGGTAGCGTTGAAGACGCTGTTGCTGTCGGTAAAGAAGAGCGCTCCGTGAAAGGTGTCCGCGCCGGGCTTGGTGAAGATCTCGATCAGTCCGCCTCCAAAGGGCGGCCATTGATATTCGGAAGAGAACAGATCGGGATTGACGCGAATGGAAGCGATGGAGCTCTTGGGCGGCAGCGCGCTGGTGTTTTGAAAGCCGTCAACGGAGAGGATGGCCGTAGTGGGATCGCCACCGGCAGAGGCTGCGAGCACTTGCAACTCGCGCAGCAGATCGTCCGGATCGTCGGCGAGCTGCTGAACTTCATTGCCGGTGAGAAGGGTTGTTTCCCCGCCACGATCGGAGTCTATCGCGGTTGCGTCTTCGTTTACCTGCACATCCGTGTGCGCCTCGGCTATGGCCAGTTGGAGATGAAGGTGCGCAATATTTCCTGGCTCGATGACAGGTCGCGTGGTGCTCGGAGCGAAGCCTTGAGCTTCAACGGTGATCGTTATTGAAGCAGCGGGAACACAGGTCATCGCCCAGGCTCCCGCGACGTCTGTCGTGACCGTTTCGCCGTCGGCCGCGCGCACCTGGGCTCCGGCGACTGCTGCACCTGCAGGATCGGTAATGATGCCGTCGATGTGAACGCCCGAGGCGCAAGTCTGTTGCGCAACTGCGGCTGCGGGGATGAGAAGCCAAGCCGCAGCCACCGCGATCTTCCAGCATGGCCAGACAAAATGTTTTGCGTACCGAGTAATGTTCATGTGTAGGGCTCCTCGGCTTCAATCTTGCCGAGAGCGCGGGTACTATCTAGTAGTTTGCAGGGAACGGCGGGATTGAAGCAGGGAGAGCCGGAGCTTGTGTCGGAAGCTTTGAGGAAACGCGCTGATTTCCGCAGGGGAAAGATACTAAGTGCGGCTCACGGCGAGCAGGCTCTGCCACCCGGCCTTGCTCATTTTGAGTCTTTGTCCATTGGCCAGGACCACCGATCCTTCACTCGGTCCCTCGCGAAAGATCTCGCGCACCTGGTCGATGTGGACGATGACGGAGCGATGAATGCGCACGAATTTTCCGGAGTCGAGCGTGCTGGCGAGCTGCTTGATCGGTTCGCGCAGCATATAGCTCTTGGAACCGACATGCAGGCAGGAATAATAATCCGCAGCCTCGATCCACTCGATGTCATCGATGTTGACGAAACAATCTTTGGTTCCGTTATGAACAAGAAGCCGCTTCGGATAATCCTTGCGTGGAGTTATGCCGCTTTCGAGGCTTTGCAGAACGGATTTGAGCTGCTCTTGGGTGATGAGCGCTGTGTTCGAAGCGATGCGCTCTTTGACGCGAACCAGAGTGGCCTGGAGCCGCTCGGGTTCGACAGGCTTGGTCAGATAGTCGAGCGCGTGAACCTCAAATGCTTGCACCGCGTATTGATTGTGCGCCGTCACAAAGACAGTGACAGGCATGTGCCGCACGCCGATCTGTTCGATGACTTCGAAGCCTCCGCGTCCGGGCATCTGGATATCGAGAAAGAGCACATCGATCTTCTGCTCTTTCAGCGCTGCGATAACCTCTCTGCCATTGCGGCATTCGCACGCGATCTCGACCTCTTCATCGCTGGACAGGAGAAACCTCAGACGCTCGCGGGCCAATGGTTCGTCGTCGGCTATGAGGGCCTTCAAGATCATCGTCAACCGCGTTCGTAGGGAATGGAGATCACAACTTCAAAGCCTCCCGCAGCAAGAGGTTCGGCTTTCATCGCATATCCCTCCGGATAGAAGTGCACCAGGCGTTCGCGTGTATTTCTGAGGCCGATTCCATGTCCATTCCGCTGAGGGTTGCGCGCGCTGCTTCCGCTATCCCGCACGCGCAGATGGAGGAAGCGTCCGTCGAGTTTTGCCGAGGCTTCCACGAGCCCGCTGCTTTCGCATTGCGCGATGCCGTGCCGAATCGCGTTCTCCACGATGGGCTGAAGCAGGAAGCAGGGAACGAGGCCATCCAGGGCGTCGGGATCGACCTTGATCTCAACGCGCAGGCGGTCGGCAAAGCGGACCTGCTCGATGGCAAGGTAGTTCTCCACGATCTCCAATTCCTGCGACAGCGGCACCTTTTCCGGAGTGCTTCGCTGCAGCGTGCTCTTGAGAATTGCGTTGAGATGCGCTAGCATCTCCGCGGCTTGCTTTTGCCTGCCGAGTTCAACCAGCGTAGTGATTGCGTTCAGAGTATTGAAGAGGAAATGCGGCTCCAGCTGCATCTGCAAGGCTCGTAGATGTGCGGCGGAAAGCTGCCTTTGCAACTCCAAGGATTGCATCGCGTCGCGCTGAGCGCGAATCTGGGATTGAATGATGCCGGCGATGCCGAATACGAATCCGTAAATGAGGATCTCGATGCCGAAGCGATTGATATTGAACAGGCTGGTCCAAACGGCGAGGGCGGTTGCATGGGCCTGCCATCCTGCCTCGGTAAAGCCGAGACTCCCAAGCGCCAGAAGATGGGCTATGCCAAGAGCCATTCCGGCGGACATATGCATCGCAATCGTCTTGAGCGAGAAGCTGGACAGTAAAGGCACTCGCCGGCCGAGCGCCCAGAGAGTGCTGGCAATGCAGCCCCACCATCCCCAGAGCACAGCGCCGTACATCAAAGAGGGAGCGTAGGTTATCGAATGACATTCGGCGGCGGTAGCGAGCCCCAGGGCGGCGGCAACGGAGAAGATCATGGCGTGGCCACTGATGCGAAGGGCGATGCGAGGATGTGCGCCGGGTTCGGAAGCGGCAGGCGTTGCCGCATTCGCTTTATGCCGAGGCACTGCTAGTTCCGAACGAATTGCGAGCGAGTTCATGGATATCCTTTCCTATGACAGAGAGGCGAGCTCCAGGCGTCCGGTGCGCAAACGAGACTTTTGCTGGGGAACTTCGCGAACATGGTCGACGAAGAACTCATGATGCTTATGCTACATCTGCTCCGTCTCCGCCTATGCGGAGACGAGCTGAGCTCTCATAGAGTTGAAGTTAGAGCCTTGCGTCGCAGATTCCATATATTTGCAGCGAACTGTAGGATTTATGCAGGGAACGGCTGCCAAACTCGAGGAGAAAAGCCTGACGATTGCGAAGGATGCTACTGTTTCGCGGAGCATACACAAGCGGCATACGACTCGGCAGTGGAATTGGCAAGGGAGCATGCGTATTGCGGCCAGAAAGGCGTGAGTTCGCGCGAACGGTCGCCTGGAAAGTAATTGTGGATGTAGTTCTCGCTGATCTGCTGCTTGGCCTCGCGGTCGGCTTGGAATTTTCCGATGAGATCCTTGATGGTTGCGGGTGAGAATTGCGGCTCGTGATAGGTGTGGGCGTAATCGTACTCCCCCGGCCATGTGGCGTCGACGCCGGTCTGGTTGGAGGCTACGAACACCTGGTAATCCTCTAGCGTGGCAGTGGAAGGATTGATGCGAGAGGCGGTGAAGGAGGGATTGTTGCCGTCGATGGGTGAGATGGAGGAGGCCAACTTGAGAACGACGCTTTGATCCGCGTTGGGAGAGGGGTCGCCGCCTTTGGGTTGGAGCAGGCGTAGCTCATCCATATGTGTGTGGGCGAAGATGCCCAGGCGGATTGCGCCTGCATATTCAGTCATGAGGTCGTCCATCTTGCTGGAGGATAGAAACATAACAGGCTTGGCCTGGGCGCAGACATTCTTCAACTTTGCGACGGTCGAATAAGCGTCGATGCCAGGTGGGATATGGCCAAGCATCCAGGCCTTCTGGCCTGCCTGCTGGGCGCTTGCAAGTTGCTCCTTGAGCCACTTCATCTCGGTGTCGGCAGCAGTGACGTCAGGCAGCCCGCCGCAGGTCTTGTACTTGGGCGAAAGAAATACATCGTTGACAACCAGAATACGCGTATCCTTCATGGGCGCTGCCATAGCGATGCTGTAATAGCCGCCCTCTGCAAATTGCCTAATCGCATCCTGCTGCTGCGGTGGGGGAAGAGCGTCGGCGAGGATTTTGCCGGCCTGGGTGAGAAAGTCGCTTCCCGCGTCGAGCTGGTAGTCGCCGCATCCGCTGTCGTTATTGCCCAGCGCCACGTAGATGGGTATGTGCGGGAAGGTCAAATGCAACGATGAGACGACGAAGCTGAGAGTTTTCAAGGTGAACAACTGATAGTCGCTTTGCGTGGATTGCGGAAGAAGCGCTTTGAAGCGGCAGGAGAAGGCGTGGGCCATCAGGTCGCCGCTCACGGTCATGAATTTCGCATCGGGCTGGCGCGCCCGCATGGCCTGCAGGCTGGATTGAAGAAGGTCGTAAGATGTGTCTACGCCGCGCAGTTTGCACTGCTGCTGAAGTGCGTCGAAGGCCTGTTTTTGATTGGGCGACGGCGGCGCGGCCAGGAGGGCGTTCCAATGGCTTGCCGGTGCGTCCACTAGCTGCTGAATCTTGCCTGGGTCATGAAAAGGATCGAAGTGGATGTCGCTGACCATGAGGGCAGGGATGGTTTCGTTTGCCGCGCCTGCATGGGAGCCGCGTTTGGCCGAAGCTGGTTGAGCATCGATGCGATGTGCCAATGTGCCAGCGGCAAGAATCAAGAGAACCAGGGAAACATGTGCTTTCTGTCCGAAGAGTTGACGCATGGAATGTAGGAGTGCTCCTTTGGCAAATTTCTCTTGGCGGACCAGCTACGGGAAGCAAAGAGCCGACGTAGGCAGCATATCGTATGCCCTGGGCCGATCCGTTTAATGTGAGTCTTTTTGCACGGGGAAGAGGATCAATCTCCGGACGGGAGCTTCGCCTTTCGCGGACTATCCAGACTACAATCCGAGTAGGTTGATTCCGAGGATCGCGTTTGATGAACCACATTTTGATCGTTGACGATGAAGCAGAAATTCGTGGTTCGTTGGAAGAGATCCTGCGCGAAGAAGGCTATGGCGTGGCTACCGCGGGCACTGCGGCGGAGGCGATCACGCTGCTCCAGGACGCGGCATACGACGTAGTGCTGCTGGATATCTGGCTCCCGGACCGGGATGGCCTGGATGTGCTTGGCGATGTTCACGCGCTGGCTGCCGAGGCCCGGCCCGAGGTGGTCATCATCTCCGGCCACGGAACGATCGAGACGGCGGTGAAGGCGACCAAGCTGGGCGCGTACGACTTTCTGGAGAAGCCGCTTTCGCTGGACAGGACGCTGATTGTGCTCAAGAATGCCGTGGAGGCGCGGCGGCTGCGGCGGGACAACGATGAGTTCAAGCGGCAGTTTTCGGTCCAGAGCATTCTTACCGGCGAGAGCGTTCCGGCCAAGGCTTTGCGGCAACAGATCCGGCTGATGGCGCCGACCAATGGCCGGGTGCTGATCTATGGCGAGTCGGGGACGGGTAAGGAGTTGATTGCGCGGGCGATCCATGCGGAGAGCCTGCGGCGTGACAGTGTATTCGTGGAGCTGAACTGCGCCGCAATTCCGGAGTCGCATATCGAGGCTGAGCTCTTTGGGTATCGGCATGGGGCGTTTCCGGTTCCAGCGTCTTCTGCGTCCATCGGGGCGGCTTCGACGGGCAGTCCGCCAGAGAAGCGTGGAACGCTGGAACGTGCGGATGGCGGAACGCTCTTCCTCGACGAGGTTGGCGATATGAGCCTGAAGACGCAGGCCAAGGTTCTGTCGGCCCTCGACGAGCAACTCTTTACGCCGGTCGGCGGGACACAGCCCATTCGCGTGGATGTGCGCGTGATTGCGGCCACCAACAAAAATCTAGAGGAAGAGATTTTGAAGGGAAATTTTCGCGAAGATCTGTTCTACCGGCTCAACGTGGTTCCGTTTTCGGTGCCGCCGCTGCGCGAACGAAAGCAGGATATTCCGCTGCTGGTGCGGGAGTTTCTGCGCGAATTTGGCCGTCAGTACGGACGGCCGCGCATGGATATCAGCGAGGAAGCCCTGGAGACGATGGCGCAGCACAACTGGCCCGGCAATGTACGCGAGCTCAAGAATCTCGTAGAGCGGGTCTTGATCCTCAACCCGCGAGCTCTACGGATCGAGCGCAAGCACCTGCCGCCGCTGACGCAGCGGGGCGGCCTGCGCAACAGCGAGGACTTCTCGACGCTGCAACAGGCACGCGATGCGTATGAGCGGGATTACATCCAGAAGAAGATCGAAGAGGCTAAGAGCAACGTAAGCCGCGCTGCTGAATTACTGGGCCTGGAGCGAAGCCATCTGTATCGCAAGATGAAGGCGCTGGGGATTTCGATTCGCGAGTAGCGATGCGTCTCGTTCAGATACGCAGGAAAAGCTTTTTGCGATACATCCAGTACAGGATCAGCCAGTAGATCAGCATCACTGCGGTGCCTAGCATCAGCGGCTCCAGGCCGGCGCCAAAGACGCGAAAAATCTGATATCCAAGATTGATATGCAGATTGTTCACAATGAAGTCTTCCCATAGGTGCGCGATCAGGTAGGCTGCGATCGAATTCATGCCAACGACGACCAGCGGGGAGGCCCATTTGCGATAACCCTTGGCGTCGATAGTCCAGGAGAATACGGCAAGGAACAGGAAGCAGATTCCGCCGCTGAAGAGCGTCCACGCCGGTGTCCAGATGCGTTTCACAATGGGGCAAATCCCGGTGAAATGCAGGGCGAGGCCAGCGATGGCGAGAAGCGCGCCGGCGATGAGGAAGCGCTTGATGGGAATCTTTGGCGCGGCGGATCGAAACCATTCGCCCGCGCGCAAGCCGAGCAGCATGGTGCCTAGCGTGGGGATAAAGCTGAGCGTAAGATAGCCGCCTCCGTTGTACACAAAGCGCGACGCACGCGGCAGCAGATTCAGAAACCAGACATCGAAGGCCTGGCCAAGGTTGCTGTTTTTGTTCCAGTGGGAGGCGAATCCGCTGAAATTATGGTGCCAGTCCGCGGGCACGCCAACGGCTGCGTAGTCGAAGTTCGGTCCTGGAGCGGGGTAGAGCGCCCAGGCGAGCCAGTATCCGAAGAGGATCGCGCCCAGCGCCGTCCATTGCCACCTGGGCCGGCAATAGGCGAGCAGGAAGGCGAAGGTGTAGCCCAGGCCGATCTGGGTGAGCGTGTCCTCAAAAGTGAAGTTGGTCTGGGTGCTGCCGGTGGAGCGAAGGAAGATGCCGAGTGCGATGAGCAGCAGGCTTCGCCAAATCGTATGCGCAAGCAGCTTGCCGAAGCTCTGTCCTTTGCGCATCCGGCTATGGATGGAATAGGGAAGCGCGACGCCGACCAGAAAGGTAAAGGACGGCTGGATCATATCGTGCAGGCCCATGCCGGACCACTCGACGTGCGTCTGGTTGTAGGCGAGTACATGCCAGAAAAGGCTGCCGGGATAGGCCCGCGCCATCTTGTAGAAGCTCAAGACTTCGCCCATCATGAGCAGCATCACCAAGCCACGATAGGCGTCGACGGCGATATTGCGTGGCGGCGACGAGACAGCGGCTGGACGGGTTGCCGGAGACTGGGTGACCTCGGGATATTCAGTGCTGATTGTGGCGTGCATTGTGGCTTACTCCAAGAGACAGCGTTGCTTTAACCTGGATTGCCGTGAGGCCTGTAAGGTAGCACATGGGGTTGGATCGATGCCACCAGGTTTTTAGGCGACTCCGAGGGCTCGATCGGCGCGAGGTATATTGATCCGGTAGATGAATTGGCGCAACATCCGGCGGCAACGCAAAATCGGCGTGCAGCTTAGAGCCAAATTCATCCATATCAGGAGCGATATGAACGACGAAATGACCCATGGGCTTGAGGAATTGTCGCGGCGAGAGTTTCTCCGGCTCGGCAGCTTGACCGCTGCCGGCCTGAGCGTTTCGGCGCTTCATGCGGAAGCTGCGAAGCCGGTCGCGGGCGGCATGATCGGTGTGCCGTTTGCGCCGGTGAAAGATCCCCGCATAGGCATCATCGGAACCGGCGGACGCGGCACCAGTTTGCTCGAAAACCTGCTCGCCGCCGACGTCAAAATCCTGGCGCTTTGCGACATTGTGCGTGAAAAGGCAGAACATGCGCAGTCGCTGGTGGTGAAGGCGGGGCAGAGTTCTCCTGAGCTCTATACCAACGGCGATCATGCATTTGAATCGCTGGTGGCCAGAGACGATCTTGACCTGGTGATCGTCGCCACTCCATGGAACTGGCATGTGGAGATGGCCGTCGCCGCGATGACCCATGGCAAGCACGCCGCCGTTGAAGTGCCGGCCGCAACGACCATCGAGGAGTGCTGGAAGCTCGTCGATACATCCGAGCAGACCCGGCGGCACTGCATCATGCTTGAAAACTGCTGCTACGGATATAACGAGACACTTATCCTGCGCATGGTCCATGAAGGACTCTTCGGTGACTTGCTTTACGGCGAAGGCGCCTATCTTCACGATCTTCGCGAAGAGCTGTTTTCGAACAAAGGCGAAGGCTTATGGCGCCGCACGTTTCACACCAAGGGTAACGGCAATCTTTATCCGACGCATGGATTGGGACCGGTGGCCAACTACATGGGTATTCAACGTGGCGACCGCTTCGATTACATGGTCTCCATGAGCACCCCGCAGCGGGGACTGGACGAGTATCGAAAGGCGCATCTGGCGGCTTCAGACCCGAGGCAGGCTGAGAAGTACATCACTGGAGATTTGAACACTTCGTTGATCAAGACCGCGAATGGGCTCACGATTACGCTGAAGCACGATACGTCCAATCCGCATCCTTACGATCGCATCAACGTAATTGCCGGGACTAAGGGCGTCTTTGCGGATTATCCGCCGCGCATCTACTTCGACGGGCAGCCCGGCGAGGAAGCCTGGTCTACAATCGACGCTTTCAAGGAACATCAGCATCCGCTGTGGAAGCAGGAAGGCGAGATCGCTAAGAAGCTTGGAGGTCACGGCGGCATGGACTACATCATGCTGTATCGCCTGATGCAGTGCATGAAAGAGGGGCTCGTGCCGGATATGGATGTGTATGACGCCGCGACCTGGTCGGCGCCTGGGCCGTTGAGCAGGCTGTCGGTGGCTGGAGGAAGTGCGCCCGCAAAATTCCCGGACTTTACGCGGGGAAAGTGGCACGAGCGGACTGTTTCACAGATTGCCACGCAGAGTTAGGTCAGAGTCGCTCGTGCGATGGAGTGGTTTTTAGTTTCCAACTCTTACTTGGAGACTGGCGGTTTCTTGGATGGCGACCTGAACTTCAGGCGGGAAATTCCTTTTTGGATGATTGTCGATCTCTCGGAACGGCGGCAGCTTGGAGTCTTTGGCGCAGGCGCGCAGATACTGGCGTTTAGTAACCCGGATATTATTGACCCAATATTGCGGAAAACCTCGCTTCAGCTTGCCCTCGCCATTCCACTCGCGGCGAATGCCGTGTTGCAGGTTCTCCCAGAAATGGGCTTCCTGATGGACGGACGCTTGATCGTCATTAAGCCACCACTCAAACCCGTGCCAGTTGCCATTCTTGATGTAATGGGTCTCGTGAAGATAAACGGAGCTTCCGGAGTAGGTCTCTGTACGCCAGAAGTCTATTCCGGTCCCGCGTTTCATGGTGTAGGTGCCGATTAGCTTCCCGTCGTACGCTGACCATTGTCTTGCTGTGCCATGAGCGAGGCCATTTCGATAGGGTTCAGCAAAGGTTACCCTTAAAATCCCGTCCAAGCGATCGTCAAAGTGGTACATCGTCCCGTGTGTTACACCGTTCTTGCGCGGATTTTCGAGGTGCATCAATCCGTGCTCATCGAACCAGCGGGTTCCCACTACTTCTCCGTTAAGCACGTACTCCACCTGCTGTTTCTGCCCGTTAGATTTGTGGGTGGAAACCACGCGTTCCTGCGCTGCTTTCGAGATGGGCGAACGATAGTGCTTCATCTTGAGATATTTCGTCTCTTCCACTTGATCGGCGAAGTCACGCGAGGATTTGCAATCCATGTTTCTGGACGATGGACAGAAGCTTGAGCGCCATGCCGCTAGGTTTCTTGGCGCCTGTCTCCCATTTTTCGATGGTCGATTCACTTGTATTGAGATAGCGGGCAAAAACGGGCTGGCTTACATGCTGGCTTTGACGAATTTTCTTGATTTGACGCGGCTCGATTGGGGGAGGAGCCAAAAGACAAGCTTCATCGAATTCACGCATGGTGGCTTGGTCGATTGTCCCAGCGCGATACATGCCGGATACGCTGCTGTGGATCGCCTCGAAGGCGTCGCTCTTGTACTTACGATTCGTTGCCATGGCATATCTCCAATAGCTCTTTGAGTTGTATTTCTCTTACGATATCCGCATCGGTCTTCCGGGCAAATAGATTGGCATAGTCTCGAAAACCCCTCAGCTCTTCTTGACTGATATTGGACCTGTCTTTCTTAGCGAAGAGGAAAGCATAGACCCAATATTTACCACCCTTGGCGACAACGATAGAGCGGAACAGATTCTTGCCCAGACGCTTTTTGTAAACTCCACCGCCAAGGTCGTCGCATTGTCCCAGCATCACTTGTCGAATGGCAGCGCAAAGCTCGGAATCCATGATCAGCGCTTTTGCGGATGCTTTGGAAAACCAGGCGGTCTTAAAGACCCTTTGCGATCTACCGGCTGGATTTTCCACTTATCAAGTGTAGCACCTGGTGCAACCGAATTCAACTGCGCTTGGGCTGCGTTTACTTTGCGTCGATGGGCCCAATCGCAGTTTCGTTCAGGCCGGCGCGCGGGTTTACCTGGAAGTCCCAGACGGTCGCGTTCATGTCTTTGGGCGACAGAATCTCGATCAGCGCGTATTCCCCAATGACCAGCGGTGCCGTCGGCTTGAGTTTGAGCCAGTGCTTGCCGGGCATGATTTCGGCAGTCATGGGGATGACGTTTTCTTCCTGCGTGATGTTGCCGGTAGGGCTGACGTGGACGGTGCTCACGATGCGCACGGACTTGCGCTCGTCCACGCGGACGATGGCGAAGCCGGAGGTGGCCGAGGCCGCTCCGCGCTTGGGATGCGCCACTTGGGATGCGCCGCGGGTGTCGACGGTGATAGCGTTGGCGGTGACCTGCTCGGTGGCAACGTGGGCGTCGTCGGGCGAGTCCAATGACAGATAAAGTACGGGCTCGTTGACGTGGAGATGAATCTTGGCCGCCTGGCCTTCGAGCTCGACATGCGCCAACTGGCCTTGCAGCGGCAGCACGGAACGGATGCCGTGCTGGCGGGCCATTTGCAAGTCGCCGGTCGAGGGAACCAACTCGACTAGTTGCGGCGTGCCCTGATACTCGTCGAGGACGAAGACGCCGTCCTGATTGGGCAGATTGAGCCCGCGGGCGACCTCCGGCATGCGGTCTTTCTGCGCCAGGCGCTCAGCGGCTTCCTCTTTGTCGATCTCTTCGGCCTCCTGCATAGCCGGGGATTTTGCGTCGTCGGCTGCTTGTTCGGCTTGCTGCTCCCATTTGCGGGTTGCGACCCAGTCGATAAGGCTGTAGGGCAGCTCTTCCCAGTCTCCGCCACGCTCGACGGAAATATAGCGAACGCGGTCGCCCTGGATCTCGTATTTGCGGACGACCTGGTAAGTGCCGTCCTTGAGGATCAGGCGATGGTTGACCTGGACGCCCGGAACGCTGGGCTTGAGAGGGAGCGGCGTCTTCTTCTCCTGGTCGTCGCTGCTCTGGGCTTGCGCGCGCGAGGTCAGCCATCCTGCCGAGCCCACGAGCAACGCGCAGGCGGCGAGCCAGGGCAAACCTCGGGAGATGCGCGAGATGGGGCGAAGCGGCATGGACGACAGTTTAGACGATGACGGCGTCCGATGGTCGTCGCGAAAATCCTTCGCCCGGCGCGGAATGTCACCGCGTTGTCATTTCAGCGCAAACTCGTTCACTTTAGCACTGCAAAAGGGCGCGTCCTGGAGTTCAATCTGTGTATTCTATTAGAGTAGGCAGGAATCTAATGGAAATCGGCAGCCAACAAGGTCTGAAACGAAGGAGCGAGCGCAAGCCATGGGCTTTGCGCACGACTTCGCTGATCTGTTTGCTGCTGCTCACCCTGCTGACCTTCGTGCAGGTGGCTCACGTCCACCCCGCGGCCACCGATGCCGATCATTGCCCGATCTGCGTGGTCATGCATTCGGCGGCTCCGGTTGCTGTAGTTGCCGCGGCTATTGTTTTTGTCAGAGCCTCGGCGCCTGTCCCAGTTCCGGTGGTTCACGCGGTCGTCCGGCGCTGGCACTGCACGCTCTTCAATCGGCCCCCTCCCACGCAAGCCTAAGATGCCAGGACGACGCGCGCGCAGTTTTTCGTAGTTCATCCTGCGGCGATCGCGTTTCCTGAACAGGCGCAGGCCCAATCGAACCCAGCCTCAACCTATCGAATGAGAAACATCCCATCAGGGATGGGGCTGAGGATGAGTCGTATAGACATGCCGATACGCCCGCCGCAGTTCAGGAAACTTAGCAAGGTGCCTTGTTACTCATGTGGAGGTAGTTCTTATGCCGTTTCTTCGCGGCCCTGTATTCCGGCTTCTTACATTTTTATGGATTCTCTGTGCGGCATCGGCTCTTGTGGCGCAGTCTGGCACCAACTCTGGGACGTTGAATGGAACAGTCATGGACGGCAGCGGCGCGTTGGTTCCAGGCGCTAAGGTGACCATCCAGAATCCGGTCAGCGGATACTCAAGGTCGGTGGTTTCGGATGACGCCGGCAAATACCAATTCCCCAACCTTCCCTTCAACACCTATCATCTGGTAATTACTGCACAGGGTTTCGATCACTACTCGCGGGATGTCGATGTGCGTTCACCGGTCGCCATTACGCTGACCGATAATCTCAAGATCGGCGCAGCGACCACTACGGTTACCGTCGATGCCGGCGATCTCTTGGAGAACGACCCCAACTTCCACACCGATGTAGATCGCGGTCTGATGGAAAAAATTCCGCTGGTGAGTCAGTCTTCAGGCTTGAGCTCGTTGGTCACGGAAACTTCTCCTGGCATCGCATCTGACTCCAACGGGCAGATGCACGGCCTGGGCGATCACGCTTCGAACACCTTCTCGATCGATGGGCAAAACATCTCCGATCAGCAGAGCAAGACTTTTTCCAACCAGCTTCCATCGAATTCCGTTCAATCGATGTCGGTCATCTCCGGCGCGCCCCCGGCCGAGTATGGCGGCAAGACCAGCCTTGTCATCCAGGTCACCACACGCTCCGGGCAGGGCGTAACCACGCCTACCGGCAGCGTCACTAGCACCTTCGGGAGCTTTGGAACCGCGACGGGCGGAGCAGACCTGAGCTATGGAACCAAGAACTTTGGCAACTTCATCGAAATCGATGGACTGAATACGGGCAAATTCCTGGATTCTCCCGAGTTCCGCGTCTTTCATGCCAAGGGCAACGAGGAAAATGTCTTCGACCGCATCGACCGCAGCTTCACGGCAAAGGACTCCATCCATCTCAATTTGAACTACAGCCGGTCGTGGTTTCAAACGCCGAATACCTATGACAATCTCAACGTCGAGAATGTAATCAGCGATGGAGTTACGTCGACTCCTGTCTTTGGGAATGTCGGGAATGCCGACCAGCGTTCGGAGATTGGGACCTTTGATATAGCGCCGACATACACGCGCGTGCTCAACGATTTCGCTGTCTTCAACCTGGGACCGTATGTGCGCCGCGACGCCTACAACTACTATCCGAGCAACAATTTTCTTGCCGACCGGGGCCCTGCAAACCTGCAGACTTCGTCGATTGGACAAGCCCGTACTTTGACCAATGCCGGCGCTCATGCGGATGTCTCATACAACAAAGGAATTCATTCGATCAAGGTGGGCGCCATGTATTCGCAAACCTACCTGAACGAAAGCGACACACTGGGAATCGTAGACCCAACCTACAACGCACCCTGCGTGGATGCGTCCGGAACTCCTGTCGCCGGCTACGCTTCGACAGGCGCGTGCGGAAACAATCTGCCCAATCCTAACTATCTATCCGTTCTCGCACCCTACGATCTGACGCGCGGCGGCGGCTTGTTCAACTTCAACGGTCACACCGATGTAAAAGAGCTGGCGCTCTATGCGCAGGATCAGATCACGACCGGCAACTGGATCTTCAATGTGGGACTGCGCGGAGATATCTACAACGGCCTGACGACTGCCAGCCAGGTTGAGCCTCGTGTTGGCATCTCGTACAAGGTCAAGCCCACAAGCTCCGTGCTGCGTATCTCCTACGCTCGAACGCTTGAGACCCCATTTAACGAGAACCTGATCCTGTCCAGCCAGGGATGCCTGAACGCAGTGCTGAATCCACTGCTGGCCTGCAGCCCCGGTTCAAGCGGGATACTGCAGCCGGGCTTTCGCAATGAATTTCACGCGGGATTTCAGCAGGCTTTTGGCAAGAACGTAGTGCTGAGCGGCGACTACATCTGGAAGTACACCCACAACGCATTCGACTTCAGCGTGCTGGGCAATACGCCGATCACTTTCCCCATCGATTGGCACAATGCCAAGGTGCCCGGCTTTGACGCGCGCGCGGATGTGCCGAGCTTCCACCACTTCTCGGCTTATGTGGTTATGTCTTCGGTCGCCGCCCGGTTCTTTCCGCCACAGGTTGGCGGAGCGGGGGCAACAGTGGGCGCAACCGGCCTTCCCTTCCGCATCGATCATGACGAGAAGTTCAACGAGACAACACATGTGCAATACCAGACGCCATTCAAAATCCGGAATGCGACGGGGCCGTGGATCGGCTTCAACTGGCGTCACGACAGTGGCCTTGTGGCCGGGGCTGTGCCTTGCTACAACCCGCTCTCGAACGATCCCAACAGCGCTTGCGGAAACACGTCGATCCTGCTCAATGGCCAGCCCGCGGTTGACCTGAGCAAGCTCACTGCAGACGAAGAGGCCCAGGCTGGATTGATCTGCGATGGCCAGCGCGCTACGCCAACCAATCCGCTGCCATCAGCTTGCTTGGCCTCGCAATTCAGTTCGAGCCTGGTTCGCATTCCCAAGCCCGGCACGGGCAACAACGACACCAATCCTCCGCGCATTGCGCCTCGCGATCTTTTCGACGCGTCGGTCGGTGAGGACAATCTCTTTCACGGTGATAAAGACAGGTGGAGTCTTCATTTATCGGCAGTCAACATCACCAACAAGTACGCGCTGTATAACTTCCTCTCCACCTTCAGCGGCACGCACTATGTAACTCCGCGCGCGCTGACTGCGGAGCTTGGCTTCCACTTCTAACGCGCGGCTCGACGTAACAAAAGAGAGGGTAGGCGAATCATGCCTGCCCTTCTTGTTTTCTGGCGCGATGCCTCTATCTGAGCAGCCGCTGATAAGCTTCGTAGACCTGATCGCCGAAGCAGGCGAAGATCACGCTCTCGATAGTGCTGTTCTTATCGAGTTCGGCAAGCGTTTCGCGCACTGCGATCTCGGTAGCGAGGTCGATGGGATAGCCGTAAATGCCGCAACTGATGGCCGGAAATGCAAGGCTGCGCAGGTCATGCTCGCGGGCTAGTGAAAAGCTGGAGCGATAGCAGTTCGCCAGCAGTTCTGGTTCGCTATTCGCTCCGCCATTCCAGACCGGGCCTACCGTGTGAATGACGTATTTGGCCGGCAGCCGATAACCTTGAGTGAGTTTTGCCTGGCCGGTCTTGCA
>Ga0206802_1043_pt1 | contig 32301 bp, 26 predicted proteins | sample Alteio_BWOrgCont_63_FD_152902 | JGI IMG/M metagenome (GOLD analysis project Ga0206802, IMG submission 152902) | Enriched cells from forest soil in Barre Woods Harvard Forest LTER site, Petersham, Massachusetts, United States -... | ecosystem: Environmental > Terrestrial > Soil > Temperate forest >... | reverse complement strand
GATGCGAGCTTCATTGGCGGTCGCCCAATAAACCAGATCGCGCAGGCGCCACGGCGAGACGGTGAACCACATGCCGGCCAGCACCATGAAATAGGCCCAAAAGGCGATGACCAGACGCCATTCGCTGGGGGCCCAGCGTTCCGTATCCACCATCAGTTTCCCCATGAGCAGCAGTAAGATGGCCAATCCGCGCACGGCCAGAAAATCCTGCACAAAAATGCAGGTCCCAAGGCCGACACCCACAAAAAGGGTGAAAAGAATGGGCTTGAGCGATTCAAAATCGGCCAGCGACTCGTGCCGGACGTTCCACATGAACCAGGCGGTGCCAGCCAGGGTCAGGACGTAACCGATGGGAATGGAGCGGGGGAATTTGCGCGCGGCGGCCCCAAACTGGGCTGGGAAAAGCAGCCCAAATAAATTGAGCGCGGCAAAAGCGAAACCCAGACAGATTGACAAAGTTGAAAGCTTAACAGCCATGATCGCCCGCCCAAGGAACACGAAACATCTGCGCGATGCAACAAGGAAAAATTACTGGCCGAAACTGGTCACGATGTACTTGTTAATAGGGGCTTTTAAATTTTGGCTGAAGTCAACTTGCTTGTACGGACCAAACGACCATACGACCGCGTGACCCGGGGTCATGAGCGTTGGGGGAGGGGTGGCAGTTTGAGCTTGATACATCATATTTAGCCACGGGTCAAAAACCTGGTTGTCACCACTAAGATCCAGCGTGACGATATACGGCTGGCCCCAAGGGTCACGCAAAATGCCGTCAGTGGGAGAAATGCCAGGAGTACACTGAGCTGACCAGTTTCCAGAAGGGTTGACGCTTGCCGCCTTGGCCTGGAAAAAGACCGTTTGCTGTGGATTGTAAGTATGGCCCTGCATATGGCCGTTTACCATGCCGGTTTCGGGGATGTTCGTTGTATCGCCTAGAATCGCGATTAACTCGGAATTGTTATTTGCATAGGTCGATTTTGAAGCTCCTAAGAAGCTGGTGAGCCCTGTCGCCGGGGCGTTTTTCATGGCCAAGGCCACGCCCGCTAGTTCAGTCCCGCCGCTCGACCCGAGGGCACCGGTCGTAGTCGTGCCATATGTGAAATCATTGGTGGGCGCTGCGAGCGTGGAATTTAAGGCGTTGAGCGCAGTGGACGCGTAGGTGGAAGCCGGCAGCCGGCTATAGGTTGACCAGTAGGACTCGACCGCGCTGACCAAACCGACTTCTTCGGTTTGACAGACTTTACGTTGCGCGTTGATTTTGGCTTTGCCCAGCGCCGGCAGGAGCAGTGAGGCCAGGATGCCGATGATCGCAATGACGACCAACATCTCAATCAAAGTGAAGGCTTGGCGCAAGCGGCGCGGCACGGGCGAATTTCTCATAAGCATAGCTGTCCTTTACGTTACCGAATTATTCGGCGTTGTCAACTTTCCTCCTTTTGAGATGGTGCGCGATACAGGGATTGAACCTGTGACCCCCACCGTGTCAAGGTGATGCTCTACCACTGAGCTAACCGCGCCTCTCCCGCCTCCAACTTAGGCGCACGCCGTCTGGCAGGCAAGCAAAAAAACCTCTGCGCTTCGTGAGGCGCGAGGACCCAGCGCAGGAGAGCCGCAACCGGACATTCACCACGAAGGACACGAAGATCACGAAGAAAGTCCGTTGAGTGTACTTCAAATGGGCTTTTTCAGAACTTCGTGCCCTTCGTGTGCTTCGTGGTGGTAATTCTTCTCAAAATTGAGCGAATTTCGGGATATGGCACCATGCTCAAAGAGGCTTTCCCTCCGCCGCTCCAAGCCGCCAAACCGTGGCGTTACATACGGGGAATTTCACTTCCTGCCTTGCATCTTTGCGTCAAAATTCTACTTCATCGTTACGGCTGCGGGCCTATTTGAAATGAATGGCCTCGTCCCGATAAACTCCACCGGACGAAGAACCTCCGTCAGGGCGGTAGAGGATGACCCCGTCCGCCCCGATATCGGCGGCTTGATCCTGAAACGCCTTAATCAAGGCCGATTCGGTGCTGGCCCCGCCTTCCACCGACATTCTGGCGATGACATCATAGCTGGCGGTGACTTTTTCCTTGCTTTGAAAGAATTCAACGGTGCCGTAAGGCTTCTTAGCCGCGGGTGACCCGACCATCTCAACTTTGACCCGGCTGTAGTACGAAGTAGATTCGCAACCGACCATGAGTGTAAGAACAGCCAAGACGGAGAAAATCATCTTTTTCATGGCACTGTCATCTGATATTTGGCCAAATTTGTCAATCGCCATTTGAGGTCGAGCGCGCGGGTTGGCGTATCCCTCTTTTCATAAAACAAGCCCCTCTCCCTGCCCTCTCCCCACTGGGTGGGAAGAGGGTGGCCGAAGGCCGGGAGAGGGGCTCTCAAAGTCTCTCGGCAACGGACTGCTCGCGCGAACAAATTAAGATGCGCTGTGAGCACGTTTATCGGCTGGCGGAGGCGGCTGTTTTTGCCATGCGAGGAGAATGAAAATAATGGCCAGGACCAGGGACGACAGCCAGCCGTCAATCAATTCGCCGGAACCCCAGAATGAGGGGTGGCTTCCGGTCGGATGGAAAATGAAACGGTAGGATTTAAGCCAGAAAATCCAGCCCGCGTGCAGGCCGATGGAAAAGTAAAGCGCGCCCGTGCGTTGGTAGGAGAGCGCGAGGATCGAGCCGGCCACAAACAGAGTGAGGAATGCGGGTATCAGCGGCGGATGATGACTCAGTATCTTCCACAAGAGCGCCAAGCCCGAAGTCCATTGCACGGGCAGAGGTGAATCGGTATGCCGGATGAAGTGGACGGCGGAATAAACGACGCTACTTAAGACGGCGGCGCAAGGCCACGGCACGGTTCGGCGCAGCAGGCCAAAAAGTGCGCCGCGAAAAACCAATTCCTCCAAAACGGCCACCGCGACGGCGGTCCAGGTGGCGTTGAGCAGGTGCCGGAAAACTTCCGAGCCGGAATGAGTCTGCACCAACGTGTTCGCGCCGCAGGCCAGGGCCAACGCCGCCACGGCGGCCAGCGAGGCCCAACCATAAAGAAAACCTTGCAGGATTTGCCGCGCAGGCCGGCCTTGCCGGACGAAGCCAACTTCCCGCCAGCTTCGCAGCCCTGCGCCACGCAAAAGCGGCCAAAGGCAGATCAAAGCCAGTCCGAGCAGCGAGCGATCCAAAAAGCGAGGGAAGGGATTGGCCGCCAGCCTGGAAAAAGCGGGCCAAAGGCCGGCAGCCCATTGGGCCAGCCAATAAAGCCAGGGGGCAAGCAAGGCACCGCCCACGAACACGACCGCGAAATAAATGAGCAGCGAACGGATGGGCCGCATGGCAGGGCATTAAAATGGGGTTTGCCTCTTGCGCCAAGAACAATCATAAGTGGACGCATCTTATGGCGGCGTGGCCCAAGACTTTCGAGCAAATCTTTGCCTCCACCCGCAATTACTTGCGCCTCAATTGGCAAAAAGCATTGCGAGTGCGCGAGCGTATCTGGTTAAGCCAAGAGGCGCTCCACCTCATCATGGCGGGCGTGGTGGGAGTGATGGGCGGCGTGATCAATGTGCTGTTCTACGTCTCCATCGAAGGAGCGCAGGACTTGTTTCTGCGCCATCCAGGCCAGGATATCGTGCAAGTCGCCAGGCTGTTGAGCTGGCCGTTGCGATGGTTGATTCCTATTCTGGGGGGATTGGCGGCGGGCGCCGTTTTGCACTGGGGTTTGCGCCTCGTCGGTAAGCAAGGCTCCACGAATCTCTTGGAAGTGGTTGTCGCGGGAGACGGACGGCTCCCCTTCCGCACCGGCATCGTCCGGGCCATCTCCTCGCTGGTGAGCATCGGCACCGGCGCATCCATCGGGCGCGAAGGCGGCATCACGCAGTTGTCAGCCACCATGGCCTCGAAGTGGGGCCAATTGGCGCACTGGCAACCGTACCGGCTGCGGTTGCTGGTGGCCTGCGGGGCGGCGGCAGGCATCGCCGGAGCCTACAACGCGCCGATCACCGGAGCGGTCTTCGCGGCCCACATCGTTCTGGGAAATTTTTCCATGAACTTGTTCGCTCCGCTGTTATGCGCCTCGGTCGTGTCGTCCATGCTCTCGCGGAGTTTTTTTGGCATCCATCCTTGGTACGAAGTTCCGAATTATGACTTTACCAGTATCACGCAATTGCCCTGGTTTGTTGTGCTGGGAATTTTTGCAGGCGGCGTGGGGGCGGCGTTTCTCCGCATGTTGCAAATCAGCAAGGAAATGTTTCAGAACATTCCTTTGCTTTATGCGCGCATGGCGCTGGGCGGACTTTTGGTGGGAACGATTACCCTCGGCTTTCCCGAGGTCTGGGGCAACGGGCACGACGTCACAACTCAGATCATCAAAGACCCGAATGGCTTTGGCTTGGAGTGGTTGTCTGGCATTTTCCTGGCCAAGTTTGTGGCCACGGTCATCACGGTCGGATCGGGCGCGGTGGGCGGGGTAATCACGCCGACGCTCTTTTTGGGAGCGGGCCTGGGCAGCCTGCTCGGGATGGCCTTGCAGCATGGCGGCATGGGGCCGGCCAACCTGTCCATCGGGATTTACGCGCTCGTGGGCATGGGCAGCGTCTTTGCGGCGACGACTCGCTCGCCGTTGCTGGCCATCGTCATGGCGCTGGAAATTACGCAGAATTATTCGCTCATGCCCGCGCTGATGCTGGCCTGCGCGGTTTCCACTCTGGTCTCGCGCAGCCTGCACGCCAACTCGATTTACACCGAGCCGCTGAAATTGCGCAACTTGGAGATGGAGAGCTTCCGCCTGGGAGCGGCCACGGAACAAACCATCGGCGATTTGATGCGAGCGCCGGTGACGCCGCTGCGGGAAAATACGACGTTGCCGGAAATCGGCGAAAGATTCCTGAGCAGCCCCAACAACTATCTGCCGGTGGTGGACGCGCAATTTCGGATGGTAGGCTTGGTGGCCTTGCAGGATTTGAAGGAATACCTGGGAGCTGGCAGCGAGTTAAACGCGGTCATTGCGGCCGATGTTATGCGCCCGCCGCCGCCTTGTTTGCTGCCGGGCCAAAAATTGCTGGATGCGTTGCCGGTCCTGCTGGCCAGCGAACAGCGCAATGTGCCGGTGGTCAATACACTTGAAGAAAAACGCCTGGTCGGTGCGATGTTGCGAGCCGAGGCGCTCTCCGCGCTTTCGGAAATGATCGCGGCCACCACAAAAACAACGTCCTCGACCGAGACTATTGCAAAAGAAAAGCCAGCGCCCCCGCCGCCGCCGCCAGCAGCCAAATCAGAACGACCGCCCGCGCCGGAGTGAACCCGCGCCGGACCAACCGGTGCGAAAGGTGGTTGGTGTCTCCGAGATAGAACGGCTTCCCGTTTTTCCAGCGCAGCACTACCACCCAGACCAAGTCGCCCAGCGGCACGGCCAGCACGAGCAGGGGCGTCAACACGGCCAGCGGGACTTGATGCTTGCGCGTGTAATAGTGAGGCAAAATGGCCAGGACCGCCAAAAGATAACCCGTCAAGTGGCTTCCTGAATCACCCAGGAAAGCAGTTGCCCGAGGGAAATTGAATGGCAGAAATCCCAGCAACGCGCCTGTCGCCAGGAAGGCCGTGGTCGCCACCAAATATTGACCCTGGACGGCCGCGATCAAGCCGATATATCCCGCGCCGATGGCACCCAAACCGGCGCACAGTCCGTTCATGTTATCCATGAAATTGAAGGCATTGACCACAGTGAGAATCCATAAGGCCGTGATCGCATAGCTGAAGACCACGCTGGGCACGAACAGTGTGATGCGAATTCCCGCTGCGGCCACAACCAGCGCCACCGCAAGCTGGCCGGTAAATTTGACCGCCGGGCTTAGTTCGGTTCGGTCATCGCGCAGGCCAATCAAGAGCATCCCAAACGCGCCAGCAGTCAAACATAGGAGTTGCACCGTCCGCACACTGAAGCCGTATTCATAAAGGCCCGCCACCTTCAAGCGGGCAAAGACCAAGGCCACAATCGCTCCGGCCAGCAGCGGCGTCAGGACGCCAGTCAGCACCGCCAGGCCTCCGGCCAGCGGAATGGGGCTGCCGTGGATTTTGCGGTGGCCCGGTTCGTCCATGGTCCCGCTTCGTTGACACCAGCGCCGCCAAAACGGCACCGAAACCGCCGTAGCCAGCGCGGCGGAAAGGCAAGCTGCCGGATAGACCGTTACAATGTTCACTTCGTCTCCATGGGAGCGAGATTTTGGTAAAGAGCGCAGATTTTTTCCACCATGGTTTCGACGGCGAAATTTTCGCGCACAAATTCCCGCCCGCATCGACCCAGACGTTCCCGGAGGGGCGCGTCTCCGGCCAGTTGAGTCAAGCGTTCCGCCAGGGCCTTGACGTCGCCCACCGGGATAAGAAAGCCGGTCCTATCCGAAAAACAAACTTCATTTGCTCCATCGCAATCGTAAGCCACCACCGGCCGTCCAACGGCCAGCGCCTGCGGCAAGGCACGGGGCAGCCCTTCACGACGCGAAAGGTGCGCAAGCGCATCCATCACCCCGACATACTTTGGAATGTCCGCCGGCGGAACCAAGCCAGCGAAATAGATGTGCTTCTCCAATCCCGCCGCGTGCGCTCTTGCCTGAAGATGCCCGCGCAAAGTGCCGTCGCCCACTAATAGAAATTTCGCCTTAGGATGGCGTCGGATGATTTCGGGAGCGGCGGTGACCAGATCATCATGCCCCTTGAGATGGAAGAGCCGGGCGATGACGCCGATGACAAAATCGTCGGGCGCCAGCCCAAGTCGGCCCCGCAACTGCAGATCATTGCGCGCCGCCAAAAACGGATCGAGCGTGAAGCCGCTAAAAATACGGGTGAATTGTTCCGGCCGCCCGATACCGGCGGCCAGATATTGCCGTGTCATGGCATCGGCCACACTGATGAAGTGAGTGGTCACTTGGCCGGCGCACTTTTCGGATGTTCGAAAGGCCAGGTTGGAGAGCGATCCTTGAAAGGGGCCAAAAGAAGGGCCATGAACGGTGTGCACAATGATGGGAACGCCCGCGCGCCTAGCCGCCAGGCGGCCCAGCAAACCGGCCTTGCCACTGTGAGTATGAACGATGTGCGGGGAAGAGGCGCGGAACATTTTGACCAGGCGCAGCCAGGCCAGGAAATCGCACCAAGGATGAATGGGGCGAATCAAAGAAGGCAGAATGGTCAATAATCCTCGTTGGGAGGAAAAGGCAGACTCCAGAGAGCCTTCCGGCCCGGTGGTAGGACCGGAGATCAGGTTGACTTGGAGGTCGGAGTGGCCTTGGAGGCCAAGAACGGTGGCAATCGTGTTTTCCTGCGCGCCACCTATGACCAACCGGGTGATGACATGGGTGACCCGCATCCGGTTTTGGATTATTTGTGTTCCAGCGCCTTGATACGTTTGAGAGCCTGCTGGTAATCGCTGCTGTTCTTGGGCGCGGACTTGACGCCTTGCTTCAAATGCTCAAGTTCGTCAACTTGGTTCGTTTGCGCCGAGGCGACCTCGGCCAAGCCAAACTCGGCCAGATAGGGCTGCTCAGGGAGAAGCTTGCCCAATTCATTGAAATCGTCCTTGGCGGCCGGGAACCGCTTGAGCTGGATTTCAGTCACGGCGCGATTCATCAAGGCCGTAAAGTTCTTTGGCTGCCGTTCCAAAACCTGGCTCAACGTGGAGGCGGCGTCGGCGTAAGAGTGAAGTTTGGTTTGGATCTCAGCTTTTTTAAGCAGCATTTCCGAAACATCGAACGCAGGATCGGTATCCTTGCCGGAAGCCAGCAACTGCAAAGCCCGGTCGCTGTTGGTCAGCGCATAAGTAAAAAAGCGCGTTGCCTCGGTTTTCTTGCGCTCGTTCATCAACTCGATTCCACGGATGCGATAATATTCGGCCAGCGTGCCGACGCGATTTTCGTCGTTCGGGTCGGCTTTGACGGCGTCGAGAAGCACTCTTTCAGCCGTCTCATAATCACCCTTGGCCATGTAGGCCAGGGCTTCGCAGCGAAACAGTTCCCAGGCGCCGATTTTCGTGGAACCACGGAGTTTGCGCAATAAATCGAGCGCCTTGTCGGGACGTCCGAGATCCACGTCCGTTTTGGCCAAGTCCAATTCAGTCTCAGCGTCTTCCGGCAGCAATTGAAGCCGGCGCTGAAACAAGGTGGCCGCCTGGCGCAAATTGCCGCCTTTAGCCAGGACTTTGCCGACGTCCAAGCCCACACCAGGCTCATCTACTGGACCATTGCGCCGCAGGAGAGGCACCAACCCTCGGTAGGAGTACAGTGCCTTGACAAAAGCGTCCCCGGAGTCAATGGGCGTGCGTTGGCCTTTTTGAAGGTGCTCGTTGTATTGCAGATTGAGCGAAGCAATGAAATTGTCAGGATTAAGACGGACCGCTTCAGCAAACTGGGCCTGGGCCTCTTTGAGGTGGTTGGCCTTTTGTAATTCAGTTCCCCAGTAATCTAACGCCACCGAATAATCGATACCAATGGCCTGAGGTTCGGGATTGAGCTTGGCCAAAGCCGGCAGAGGATTTAGGGGGCCATTCTCCAGTTTGGCCCAATAGGCCTGGTTGGCCTTGATTTCCGCTTCCGTCGCCACGGGTGGTTGGGTCAGGTTGGTCGTGTAAGGCTTGAGTTCGTAAACCAGCCCGGAAGGCCTCAGGTAAAGGGCCTCAAAATAATATCCAAAACTGGGGTGAAGATAGTAAACGGGAAAATTCCGCGTAACCAGAAACATGAAGTCCATCAAGTTCCTGCTGCTGAGAACCGAGGGTAAAGCCGCCGTGTTAGTCGTCATCACACCATGGAGGCCGGGATAATGCGAACCGAGATACGCGATGTACTCCCGATGCGGGAACGATTCGGTTTCGATTAAAAAGTGATCATTGCGCAGGCCCCGTCGTTCAAAGTCGGCTTGCAAAAGATAAAGCCGGATCGCGTCGTCGCTCAACACGATCGACTTCTTAGCCGGCAACGAATCCACGGTCTGGTCGGCGAACTGCTGTAGAGCACTGGTATTGCCCGCCCGAACGTGTGGATAGCTCTGGCACGCCAGCAAGACGGGAGCGACGATGGCCACCACACAGACAAAGCCATGCAAAACGCGCCCAAAGTTTTTTTGGAAGGCATTGCGCCGATCCCAAATCTTGCCAAGGCGGCTTGGTCCAAAAACCAGCAGAATGTACCCGCTGAAATAGCCCACGGACAACGCCCCCATGTAATAGAACGTCAGAAAGCTCACTGGCTGTTCGCGCATGCGGACGCTCGGGCTGAATTTGAGATCGAAAAAAGTCACCAACGTCAGAACCAGAAACGCTACGTGCAACATGCGATACAGAAAGCGCGTTAATTGGTCCCCGGCCGCGCTGACCTCACCCTCAGTGTCAGGCCATTTGATGGAGGCTAAGAGGACGGGCAAAATCGTGGGCACCGCCGCGACCAGCCCCACCCAGCGCGGCACCAGCCTGAGGCCATAACTTTGGGAGCCCAGTTCAAGATGGAGCAGTGAAAAAAAACCCTCCCCTTCGCCCTGCGCGCTGCCCAGGCAGGGTACGAGCAAATACAAGGCGAGCCCCACCAGTCCGCGCCAGAACATACTCATCAAAAACCTGACGTTAATAAGGCCGAAGAATCCTTTGAGTCGAAGCAGCGCCAGGAGGTACAAAGGGAAAAAGCCCAACAAAGCCCAATTATTCGAAGCCCCCAAGCCAAAAAGGAAGGCCGTTCCGTGCAGCCATTTCTCACTCTTGGAAACGCGGTACTCCATCAGGCAATCAATAATCAAGGCAAACACCAGCAAATTGAGCATCTCACCGGTGGCTACGATGGCATTTTGCCAAAACGCCAGTTGCGTCGCCAGCATCAGGACGGCGAAGAGCTGCGGCACAAAAGCGAGCCGAAAGGAAAGCAGCGCGTCCGGCCCCTGCTCCCTCATGCGTTGCTCCAGCGTCCGGTCATGCGCCATCAAACGCACCGACCGCGCCAACAAGCCCAGTGTCAAGGCCGCGCAAACCGCCGTGAAAATATTCAAGGCCAATGGTTGCCACGCCACCGGCAAGAGTCGCACCGGCGCTGTCACTGCGAGAAAAAGCGGCGCCATCGCCTGCGGGCGCCATTCCAGGGGATACGGGTGCCAGTTCCAGCCCGTCACTTGCGCCATCAACTCCAGGCTTCTCAGCGACACCCAATGGTTGAGCGTCAAGCCATATAACAGCATGGCAGCGACCGCGACCAGCCACGTCGAAAGAACCAGTGGCCGTCCATGAGGGAATTCAATCTTGTTTTCCGTTGTCATCGGTTAGGTGAGTGTGGAGGAAACCGCAGGCTGTGGGCAAGACTTATGAGCCGCCGATGGGCGGCGCTGCCAAACGGGCATCAGCGACGCATTCGACGTGTTGCGTTTGCGGGAACATGTCCAAGGGAGCTATTTTCGTCACCTTAAAGACATCACCCGCGCACAAAACGTTCAAGTCGCGCGACAGGGTGGCCGGATGGCAGGAGACGTAGAGAACCTGCCCCGGACCTGTTTTTCGCAGGGCTTCCAGCATTTCCGGAGGACAACCCGTGCGCGGCGGGTCCAGAATCACCGTGGTGGAGCGGGCTTCGAATCGCCCCAACATGCGCGGCAAAAGCTCTTCCGCCCGTCCGGCCAGGAACTGCCCGTTTTTTCGACCGCGGGCCAGGGCGTTGCGCCGGGCCGCCAGGATGGCTGCCGTGTCCACCTCCACCCCGACGAATTCTTCCACCAACCCGCCCAGCTCGATGCTAAAAAAGCCGACCCCGCAATAGGCATCCACCAGGAATCGCGAGCCGCTGTCGCGCAAACGGGCTGCGACGGCTTCCACCAGCTTGGGCAAAAGGAAGAAGTTGTTCTGAAAGAAGGAATCGCGCGGCACTTCCCACCCTTCCGCTGCGGCTCGCAGCACGACTTTGATTCCCCCTTTGGGGGGCGGATTCTGGCGCACCAAACGGATTTGCTCGTTTAAGGCCGGCTCGGCAATTTTGCACTCTTCAATATCCACCACTAACCGGTTGTCCGCGCGCAGAAAGCCGATGTTCAATCCTTGCTTGAACTTGTCCCACTGGCTCCGAATCATGATCCGGTTGCGGTATCCGTAAGGCTCCGGGCAAGGAATGACCGGATCAACCAGCGCCGGGTCAATGCCGCCGATTCGTTGAAATAAATCGCAAGCCTGCTTGTGCTTGATGCGCAGTTGGGCCGGATAGGCGATATGCTGGTATTGGCAACCGCCGCACTCGCCAAAATACCGGCAGGCTGGCGCGACTCGGTCGGGCGAAGCTTCCAAAACCTTGAGCAAACGCGCGCGGCCAAACCGCTTTTTGACTTCGACCAGTTCAGCCTCCACTGTTTCTCCCAGCGCGACGAAAGGCACGAACACCACGAAGTCGTCCAAGCGCCCGACCCCCTCGCCGCCGAAAGCAATGTCGCTGATGGTTAAACGCACCGTTTGGCCGGGAGCGGGGATGGAGTCATTCACAATATTTAGAACTGCCACGGGTTAAGGACTTTGCAGCCCATGCGCTCAAATGGCGAATGGTCGCGCGTAACGACGTGGTAACCGCGGGAACGTGCGATGGCTCCAATGAAGGAGTCGCGCAACGGCAACGCGCTCGCGTTTGCGGTAAGTTTTCCCCAAATCGCAGTAGCCCTCAAATCAAAGTTTAATACTCGATAGGTCCGCAGCAACTCCAATGCGATCGTCTTGATGTGTTGGTAGTCCCGGTGGTTCGGCTCCAAGTTGTGAAAGCCCTGCCACACTTCTGCCAGAGTGATGGTTGTGATAAAAAGATGAGCCAGGTCCTGCGTGTCGCGCCAGGCAACATAACCAGGATTGGGCCTTGGCTTTTCCGACTCGCTCACGGCGTTCGTGTCCAGCACGAAATTCACAGGTGAAACGGTTTAACCAAATCGTCCGGCATACGAGGCGGCTCCCAATCGGTCGTGAGCCGGACAGAATCCTCCCACGCCTTGAGCTTCTTCATGCGTTGTTGAGGGGTGCCTTTGCGCCACCATGGTTGTGAGCGCCGTTTCGCAACCGTTCCACTTGCCTTGCGCCCATCCAACCAGCCCAACAGTTCACGCGCTTGCGACGCGGACAATTTCTTCACCCTGTTAACTGCGAGTTCGACTGCGCTCATGCCAAAATGTTACCGAGAAAACTGGCTTGCGGCAAGCGGGTTCTCGACAGACTCCCTACGCCACCGCCGTCAAACGGGCCGACGGTTCCTTTGACAACCTGCCTTTTACGCGTTCCACCACGTGGCCAGCCGTCAAACCGTATTTTTGACGCAAGTGATCGACCGTCGAAGCATGCTCAATAAATTGGTCCGGCCAGCCCACGCGCTCCACGGGAGTGGTGATGCTCTTTTCGCTCAATAGCTCCAACACGCTCGCCCCGTAACCGCCGGGCAAAACGTGATCTTCCAGCGTCACCACCAATTCGGCCGTGCGGGCGAAAAACTCGGTCGTGCCCGCGTCCAGCGGCTTGGTGAAGCGCGGGTTGATCACGGCGCAATCGAACCCTTCCGCCATCAATTGCGCGGCCGCTTGTTCCGCCACTCCGTGCATATTTCCCAAACCGAAGAGCGCCACCTTGCGTCCGCCTTGCCCGGCAAAGTTGCGCGTCACCTCCGCCTTGCCGATCTCCAAGAGCGCGGGTTGTTCTTTGACCACGACGCCTTCACCCGCTCCGCGCGGATAACGGATGAAAACCGCGTGTTTCTGATGGGTAGCGGTAAACATCATGTCGGCCAACTCGTCTTCATTGCGCGGAGCCATGGCGATGATGTTCGGCACGCAGCGCAAATACGCGATGTCGAACAACCCGTGGTGCGTCGGCCCGTCATTGGCCGAAAGGCCGGCCCGGTCCATGCAAAAAATCACCGGCAAATCCTGCAACGCCACGTCATGCACGATGCAGTCGTAGGCCCGTTGCAAAAAGGTCGAATAAATTGCAACCACAGGATGATATCCCATCGTGGCCATCCCGGCGGCGAAAATGACCGCGTGTTCTTCGGCGATGCCGACGTCGTAGTAGCGCCGGGGCATGGCTTTCTCCAGCGCCTTCAAGCCGGTGCCGGTCGGCATGGCGGCGGTGATGCCGACAATCGAATTATCCTTGTAGCACAACTTGACCATCGTTTGACCGAAGATATCCTGGTAATTGGGTGGCGTGCCTGGTTTGGTCGCGGGCGTATTGCCGGTCGCCACATCGTAAGGCCCGAGCCCGTGGAATTTTTCAGGTTGATTCAAGGCTGCCTCGTAACCCTTGCCCTTCTTGGTCAGAACATGCAGCACCACCGGTTTGTCACTTGCCTTGGCATATTCAAGAGAACTGATCAAAAGCGGCAAATCATGACCGTCAATCGGCCCCAAATATTGCAGTCCCATTTCCTCGAAAATGAGGCTGCTGCCGTGTCCGCCGCGTCCGTCACCTTCCGGCCGCTCGACATTCTGTTCCATGGCCACTTCGGCGAAGGCGCTTTTGATGGCCTCCTCGGCTTTGTGCCCGAACTTGATGGCGATGTTGCCCTTGGGTATGCGCTTGACCAGCTTTTCCACGTCGCGCTGTAATTGATTGTAACGGGGATTGGTGATGAGCTTGTTGAGATAGTTCGAAATGGCGCCGACGTTCTTGGCAATGCTCCATTCGTTGTCATTCAAAATCCCGATAAAGCGCTTGGTGGTGTGAGAGATGTTGTTGAGGCCCTCGAAGGAAATGCCGTTGGTCAGGGCCGCGTCGCCAAAAATGCAGACCACGTTCTCTTCCGAACCGCGCTGGTCGCGCGCCGCACACATGCCGAGCGCCGCCGAGAGCGCCGTGCCGGCATGGCCCGCGCCATAACAATCGTGCTCGCTCTCCGTTCGCAGCGAAAAGCCGTTCAACCCGTCTGTCGTGCGGATGGTTTCGAACCTGTTCTTCCGCCCCGTCAGCAATTTATGCACATAACTCTGGTGGCTCACGTCCCAGACAAATTTATCGAGCGGCGTGGAAAAAACGCGATGCAGGGCGATGGTCAGCTCGACCACCCCCAAATTAGGCCCCAGATGGCCGCCATTCTTGGCCAATTTCGTGATCAGTTCGTGCCGAACTTCCCCGGCCAGCGTGTTCAATTGTTCCAGGGTCAGCTTCTTAACGTGAGATGGATGATCCACCATATCGAGATAACGATTCATGTGCTTTAGGTAATTTCCTCCGAAGCCGCCAGCGGTTTGAGCGACAAACCGCCTTTGGCATTTTTCTCCAACTGTTGAATTTTCAACTCCGCCTCCGTCAATTTGTCCTGGCAAAGGGCAGTCAGGCGCGCGCCTTCCTCGTAACGCGTCAGCAGCGTTTCCAAAGGCAAATCCTGCCCTTCCATGGACTCGACAATTGTTTCGAGGCGTTTCAGAGCATCCTCGAAAGGCAAATCCTGTAAATCCCGTAAATCAGCCGCGGTTTTGTCCGCGCCCTTTGCGTTAGACATCAGCGTATATTAAGGGAGTCCCCGGCCGGAGTCGAGTGCGAAGAATGTCGATGAGTTTTTCGCGGGCGCAAATCTGGTTTTGGCAGGGACGGCTAGAACCCATCTCATAAACAGGAGTGGGGCGCGCTCCTATTTATGAGATGGGTTCTAGTCATCCTGCTTTCGCCTGTTCAACGGCCTTGCGCCGGCCCATCCCTTGAGCCAATTTGGCTCCTTTTGACCACTTGGAGGCGGCCCTGCCGCAGTTCACGCGAAAATGCTTAAGGCTTTAGTAGCCTTTAGTAGCCTTTAGTAGCTTTGATTTGGTGCCACTATCGCACGCCATTTTTGGGCTTTTTGAGCCTTTTCGCGTGGTGGCCCTCATTTTTCGATGGCAGACCCCAGAATGCGTGAAATTCACGCAGTCGCCCGACTATCGCGCGAGATGGAGACGACAGGGGGCTGGTCAGCTTGCCTTCCTTCCCGCCTGGCCCCTCACCCCGGTTTCCCCTTATGTCAAAGAACACGCGCCAGCTTGCCCTGCTTGGGGCACCGGCGCTCCACCATGCACTCATACCACACTTTTGTGGTAACGCAAGCAGCCCGCCCTTCCAAAAACAGATTTGCGCCCGTTTGCCGCCCAATCGCTCGCATCAGAAAATGCTTCCGCCGCCTGGCGTCGCGTGGCAACCTCCGTTGCTAAATGGCAAAAACATGAGCAACTACGAGTTGATAATTTATTGGAGCAAACAGGAGGAGGCTTTCATGGTTGAGGTGCCCGAGTTACCCGTTTGCATGGCCGATGGCGCTACTTATGAAGAAGCCCTGGCCAAAGCGCAAGAAGTGATTCAGGAATGGATTGAAACGGCCAAGACCTTGGGTCGGCCAATCCTCGAGGCTAAAGGACAGTTGCTCTTCGCCTGAGCCGCCACCGCCCGGAATCTGGAAGTCCAACAATCTGTCCGTGAATTACACTGAAATTCTGGTTGCGCTGCGTGAGTTCACCGCTCGCGAACGCATTGAATTTCTGCCGCTCGCGCCCGATCCCAGGCCGGTTTCCGATTACCCGCCCATCCATAAATACGTGCTCGACCTCAAGAACGGCGCCAAGCCCGAGACCGCCGCCGAGGAGCTTTTCAGCGCGCTGTGCAAAGACGTCCTCGGTTTCTTTCCCGCCCGCCAGGTCATCAGTGGCGAGGGATGGGTGGATTTCATGTTGCCCGAGCCAAAGGGCGACCCTCTGCCGTTGGAACTCAAGCCGCTTTTTCAGCGAGACGGCCCCGATGCCCTGTGGCGGCGCGACGCCAATCCCAAGCACCACACCACTCAGGTCAAAAAATACCTGCGCGACCATGAGTATTTGATGCTGACGGACCTTCGCACGGTTTGGTTTTTCAATGCGCGCGACTTTTTCTTTGACGACAAACCTTTCGCCAAGCTGCCCCTCGCCGAATTTTTCGCCCGCTGCCGGCAAACCAGCAGCGTCCTCGACACTTTGCGCCGCTTGGAGGACACGTCGGAAAAGCCCGAATTGGAACACCAGTTTTTTGAAGACCTAAAAATCTGGTTCAATGAGTTCGACACGGTCAAATGGACGCCGGAGGAAAAGGCCGCCGAATCCATCATTCTCATCATCAACAAACTCATTTTTGCCCGCACGATGGAGGATTACGGCCTCGTGCCTTTTCACTTCACCCAGGAGGAATACGTCCGGCAGACGCGCCGATGGGAGGCCAAGGGCGCGCACCGCATCGTGCCTGAGTTCCTGCATCAATTTGAACTTTTCTTTGACGACTACTACGACACGGAAATCTTTTCCGCGCGCATTTGGGACCGGCTGGACAAGGACCGGGCCAATCTCCAACGCTTCTGCCTCAAGCTCAATTTTGTTCTCGGCATCAATAGTTGGGACCAGACTTTCAGCCGGGGCATTGTCCACTACAACTACCGGCGCATTGACGAGGACATCTTCGGCAAGAGCTACGAAATGTTTCTCGCGGCCAACCGCAAGGACGAAGGCATTTACTACACTCCCGCAGGCATCACCGGCCCGATGGCGGAATCCATGGTCAACTCCCTGGCCGGAAAACTGGTGGATGAAATCTGCGACGCCGTCGGCAGCCAGAAGTGCGATTTCGCCCGCGCCGAAACCCTCATGGCGCAACTGGCCGAAATCCGCGTGGCCGACATGGCCTGCGGCTCGGGCGGATTCATCATCAAGGTGCTCCGAAGTTTCTGGCAAAATTATCAGCGCATCGACGCCGCCTGCGACTGGGTGCTGAAAATCCTTAAACCCGACAACGGCGAGATGTACCTCGCCGAAATGCCGCCTAACGTCGAGGCCGCCATTGCTTTCCGCCGCCACTGGAATTTTGACAGCAAGCGTCAGCTTGTCGCGGTAGTAGCGGAGAGGCATCTTAGGTGTCCAATAAGCGATTTTATGTCCCGAAATATAATGACTTTGCGTTTAACGCGAGAGATTATTCCAATTTGCGGCGAGGAACTGAATTTTCGTAATTTGATAAATACGACGCGAGCCTTCCCGGACATGAATAGGATTTTGGGCAACCCCCCAACGGGCCTGGAAAAGTGTTCGAACCAGTTCAAAAGAGGGGCGAGCTTACGGCCATTGGGTGTTCGAGAGCGACACTGAAAGATTATGCACATTCAACAATCAAAGGTGGGAAAATCTGGAGGGCCACAATACTGGCTGCAGAACTCTCCGACGCATATTCTGGAACACATTGTCCGGCATAAGAAATGCCAAGTCATTCTTCAGACTCCTTACGGCCCTGTCGAGACTGCTTTCAACGCGCTTGATCCTTGTCACAAAATGGTTGGGGGAAGAGTTGTTAAAGCTAATGCGCAACATTTTCGGATTCAGAAAGGAGAATCTAAAGAGTCTATTGGCGAGGCGATTCGTCGTTGGTTTGCTTTGGACGCCCACCGTGATTTCGAAAGCATAGAAATTGAAATCACATTCGACAAAAGAAGCAGATTCATTCTTGTTCCAACCGAAGTGCGGTGGAGACCAGAAAACGCAGCCAAGAGTTTAGCCAAAATCTTGCCTTCAACCAAGGAGCCGCTTTCTTTCCACAGTCATTTCCAAAGCGAACTATGGAAAAAGCAGATAGATCAGGCGCAACACTCAAGACCTGATGCCCTTGCTTGGGCCGTCTCGCAATTTAAACAATTTGTTCACTATTATGATCAGCCTGAAGCAAAATTGGTTAGTGAAGCAGATTTGTTGCGACTGGCTGGTGCGTTTGACCATCTGGGATTAAAGCTTGGTCCCTATCTGCTGAGAGGATTTGATTGTCCGGCAAGTTCATTTCATTTTGGAGAGTATCCTGGCTATTCATGTCCTGTGGAAATAAAGAAACGAGCAAGCGGATTTAAATATCAGATTAAGAACTACCAATCACTGCCACGTTCCGTTGTTCTCTGCCTGGATTATGACACCACGCACCCTCATGAGCATGTTGACTTTATTGAGGTTCGATCTCTGGTAAAGTTTTTGTCGTCATGAATTCTCGCGCAGGCATCGAACCCATTCTGGAGGCCATTCCAGCCGCCCGCCAGGAAGACGCGCGGCACTACGGAGTACATCCCTATTTCACCCGCCGTCCAGCTAATGTAGTGAGGGCTTATATCGAACGATATTCGAGAGAAGGCGACGTGGTACTTGATCCATTCGGCGGCACCGGCGTGACGGCCATTGAAGCTTTTTTGCTGGGTCGTTCTGCAATCCAAAACGACCTGAATCCATTCGCCAATTTCATCGCGCGAAACATCGCCGATACAACACTTCCTTCAACCGCGCCCCTTCGTCAGGCTTTTGAACGCGTGGGACAAAATTGCTCCAACCAAATTCACGAAATCGAAAAAGACGAGGCCGTTGCCAGGCAATGGTTGAAAAAACTTCCGCTGCCGGAAAACATCCGGCTCCCTCGCAATTCCGACGCGGAATTTTTTTACGACATGTTCACTCCGCGCCAGTTAGCTGGAGTCGCATTGATCAAACAAACGATTGAACACGAATCGGGCGTCATCCGTGATTTGTTGCTCTTGGCCTGGTCAGCTTCCGTCGCCAAACTCAACAAAACCTTTCTTTCAACCAAAGGCCGTGCGGAGAGCCGGGGCGGTTCGAGCATATTCAGCATCTATCGCTACAAGCTGGCAGCACAATCAGTGGAGCTTCCAATCTGGGAAACTTTTCACGGGCGTTTCATGAACGTGCTCGCGGCCAAAGATGAAGTTTTGCGATTACGGAATTACCGCGAGAAACCGTCTGGTGGGGCGCTCATGCTGGATAGCGAAGCCAATTTCCGCGTGCTGGGGCACGATGCGGCGACGCTGGACAGGGTTATCAAGCCCGCCAGTGTGGATTACATCTTTACCGATCCGCCCTACGGAGCGTTCATCAGTTATCTGGATCTTTCCATATTGTGGAACCACTGGCTTGGTTTTTCGATCGCGGATGAAACACTCGAACAGGAAACCATTGTCGGCGGCGAGCGCGGCCACTCGGAAGAGCATTACAAACAGAGTCTGGCACACAGCATCAAAACTTCTTTCCGTCTGTTACGTCCAGGCCGTTGGTTTTCCATTGTTTTTCAACACTGGGATACCAGTTACTTTGCCACCATTCTTGAAACCGCCCATGACTGCGGCGGAGAACTCAGAGCCGCCATCACACAAACCGGGGATGTTATTTGGTCCATGCATAAAAAGAAAAATTCCGCCAGCGTGCTGGCTGGTGAAATGATTTTGACGTTTTACAAACCGGCCAAAGTCTCAAAGCTGCCGAAACCAGCCAAAATTGGCGGGGCGGCGGATTCAGCGGCCATTCTCTCAGACGTTTTCGACGGCTGTCTGAACAAAGATGCAGTTAGTTTTACTAGTGAGGATCTATTCAACCGACTAGTCATTGAATTGTGGCATCGTCGTGCATTAGGGTGCTTGAACCTGGATCGTGCAGAATTTGTTAGACAACTTGAACATCGCGGATGGCATTACAGTACGCGGAATCATTCATGGTTGAAGTCCGGTTATCCTAGAAAAAACTTTGCGGAAATGATGCTTTTCGACGGTGAGCCTGATTGAAAAGCCTGCGGACGAAAGAGCGGGCCGCGCTGGAAGTCTTCATCGCCCGCGAACTTTACGGGCTGTCGCTGGACGATTGGAAACATCTCACCGGCACCTTCACTTTCGGCAGCGGCGCCACCAAAGAGGAGTTGGACGAAATCATCCGGCAATCCATGAGCCTTTGGCAAAAAGCCGTTTGATTGATTTATTCTGGCCTCTCGGTAGGGTGGGACAGCCCGCAAAGCGGGCATCTCTTATCCGGAACGATGCAATTGAGTGATCAGGCTCGTCCTCACCCTGGCCCTCTCCCCCGGGAGAGGGAATCATTTTCGACCCCCGTGCAAAAGATCACTCGACGGTGATCTTGAGCCATCGCTGAAAACAATTCTCCCTCTCCTCGGAGGAGAGGGCCGGGGTGAGGACGGATGTTCTCCCTCAACTGAATTGTTTCGGCTTATGTTGTTCTGTTTCCGTCGAAGCCCCTATGGATTTGGTCACGGCTCGACAGAGTCTCGCCCCACCGCGAGGTTTAGACCCATTCAGGTTGCAATTCTGCTGTCACGGTGGATATTAGGCGGGCAGGGGAAAAGCGGACATTTATTCGATTCAGAATTTATGAAAAAGATCATATTCGTTCTCGCACTGCTTTCGTTTACCGCTTCTTTCGTGCTAGCGGAGACGCCTGCCGCCGATCAAGTTATGGCGTCGGCCAAGGCCAAGGCGGCTGGCGAGCAGAAGACCATTTTTCTCCATTTCGGCGCTTCCTGGTGCGTCTGGTGCAAGCGTCTCGATGCTTATTTGAACCGGCCTGACATCAAACCCGTCTTTGAGAAATACTTCGTCCCGGTTAAACTCGTGGTTCAGGAAAACGCGAACAACAAGGCGCTGGAGAATCCGGAGGCGGACAAACTTTGCGAGAAGGTCGGCGGTCCCTCCGGCCTGCCCTTTTTCGCGTTTCTCGATGAAAAGGGCCAATTGATTGTGAATTCCAAGCTCAACGGAAACAATATCGGCTATCCCGGCGAACCGGGCGAAATCGACTACTTCCTCCAGATGATGAAAAAAGCCGCGCCCAAGATATCCGAGGATGATCTCAAGACCCTGGAAGCGGCGCTCCGAAGCTTCAAACGGACTTGAGGGCACTCTGAGAGCGGTTTAAAAAATACTGTGGCCTAGTATTTGGCAGGGCGAGGCTCCAGCCCGCAACGCGGGCCTCTCTCGTGTTGTTCTAACTTCGAGCCCTGACTTTCTGGAGGGGAAATCGAGTCACGGCTCGACAGAGTCTCGCCCTACCATGGTTGATTTTCGGCTACAGTATTTTTTAAACCGCTCTAGTCTCGAAGTTGCAAGTCCGAGAAAGTAGGATGAGACTCCGTCGAAGCTCATTTGGATTTTTGGGAAACTTAGTCACCGATCGAATCTCGCCCCACCGAGTACTAGGCCATTGTTCTTTTTAAAATGCCCTCGCAAACATCATCCAGAACCATTGGAGAAATCGATAAACCCCTCGCATGGGCCACTAAGCCACCGGGCAGAAAATCTCGTGCTGGCCGTTCCAGGCCAGGGGGTCGCGCACGGAGATCGTGTCCACCACCCAGCCGGCGCTGGTCCAGGCAATGCGGATGGCGCACAGTTCTTTCTGTTTGTCTTTGGAGTAGAAAATGTTGGCGTAGCCGTTGGTCTGGAGAAATCCCGCCTCGCCGCCGGGCTGAAGCTGGAGGAGCGCAAAGGCGGCGCCAAAGGTGGCCTCAACCTTGGATTCACCCCCCAGTTCGGCGATGATGGGGCCGTCGGGCGAAATGCGCAGCAGCTTGTATTTGCGGTAGGTGACTGCCTTCGACGGCTTTTCGGTCTTGTCGAAAAACCGGCCTTTGAATTCGGAAAAAGTGTTCGCGAATTTAATGCGGGTGTTCGTCGTGAAAAGATCCCGGATGACGACCGGCGCGGTGGTGGCGGGCGCAACCACCGTTCCCAGTGGCTCCAGCAAGGCTGTTTTGGCTTCGATTGGCTGAGGCATAACACGATTGAGCTACGATGCTTTTTGTATCCGATCCGCTGTGGCCTGCAAAGAAGATTCCACATTCAGCCGGTAGCCCACCCTTGACTCCGTCACCAGCAATTCCGGCTTGGAGGGGATGGTTTCGATTTTTTCGCGCAGATGAGTCATATAGACGTGCAGGTAATGGGTCTTGTCCCGATGACCCGGACCCCAGACCGATTCCATGATCTGGGGATGCGTCAACACCTTGCCGGCGTTGCGGACAAAGAGGCGGAGCAGCGCATACTCTGTCCGAGTCAGCTTGATGGGCCGGCCGTTGACCTTGACGGCGCGCAGAGTCAAATCCACCGAGAGAGGGCCGCTGGTGAAGATGGTTTCCTCCGAGGCCGGTTGGGCGTGGCGTTGGGCCACTTCCAGGCGGGCCAGCAATTCCGCCGTGCTGAAGGGCTTGGTTAAGTAATCATCCGCCCCGCCGCGCAAAGCCGCGACTTTGTCCTGCTCGCTTTCCCGGACGGAGACAACGATGATCGGCACGGCACTCCATTCGCGCAGCCGCGTCACGACCTCCAAACCATCCATGTCCGGCAGTCCCAAATCCAGCACCACGACATCAGGATGGCGCGAGGCGGCTTCCGCCAGGCCTTGCTGCCCGGTGGGGGCTTCATAAACCTTGTAGCCGTTGGCCTCGAGACTCACGCGGAGCAGCCGGCGAAGCTGCACCTCGTCGTCAATAACCACCACGACCGGCTTGTTGGTTTCATCTTTCACAATGGCACTCCTGCAACGCCACGGGATTTCTGGGCTGGCGGGCACTTCGCCCGCGAATTGGACGAGCACTGACGGGTTACGCGTTTCATTTTCGGCCACCAGCATGGCGTCCGAAAGCAAGCGAAGGAAAGTTAAAGAGGGTGCATCATTGATTAAAAAAACACTAAAAACAGCAGGAACTGGCCCTACAGGCACAACCCCGCAGTCCTCAACTTTAGTTTGTCTTAAGTAATGAATCAAGCATGTGCCTCGCCAGGACGACCGCGGCGTTGCTCCTCGAGGTTTCGGGAGAACATCGCCTGGTCTTCTTCGGACTCAAACATGGGATAAAGCAACGGCAGGATGAAGAGCGTCAGCACCGTGCCGGTTATCAGGCCGCCGATGATGACCACCGCGAAGGGACGGGCCGTTTCCGCTCCGACCCCGTTGGAGAGGGCCATAGGCAGGAGTCCCAGCAAAGCCATTAAAGCCGTCATGACCATCGGCCGCACGCGGGACGTGGCGCCTTCTTTGATGGATTGGATCATATCGAAACCTTCCCGGCGCAATTCCCGAATGCGCGTAACCAAAATGACGCTGTTTTGAATGGAAACGCCGAAGAGAGCCACAAAACCCACCAGGGCCGCCACCGACATGTTCAGCCCGGAAACCGGCAACGCCATGATGCCCCCCGCGGCGGCGAAGGGAACGGTCAGTAAAATTAAGATCGCAAATTTTCCTGAGTCGAACGCGATGAATAACAGGAAGAAGATCGCGGCAATGGTGATGGGCACAACGACCGCCAGGCGGCGCTCGGCGCGTTTTTCGTTTTCAAAGGCGCCGGTCCAGACCAGCCGGTAGCCGACAGGAAGGTGCACTTGCGAGTTGACCTTTCGTTGCGCTTCTTCGACCAAAGAGCCAAGATCGCGATCGCGGACAGACATCTTAACGGCGGTGCGCCGCTCATTTTCCTCCCGATCAATCATGTTGAGGCCGGCCCGAACGTCAACCGACGCCAATGTGCCCAAGGTGATACGTTCGCCATTGGAGCCAAAGATGGGAATGTTGCGAATAGACTCCAAATCAGCCACGGCTTTGGGGTTGATGCGGACCACCAAATCAAAGGTCCGTTCGCCTTCGAGAACTTGCGTGGCCGCCTGGCCGCCGATGGCGGTCGCGACGACCATTTGAATATCGGACACGGCCAAGCCATAACGTCCGATAGCCCCGCGATCTATCGTGATTTGAATTTGGGGCTGGCCTAAAAGTTGGTCGGTGCCCACGTCCGTCGCCCCGGGCACCGTCTTGATAATGTCAACTATTTGATTGGCGATGGATTGCAATTTGGTTGTATCGGAGCCGAAAATCTTAATGGCCAATTCGCTTTTGATGCCGGAGACCGCCTCGTCCACGTTGTCCTCGATGTATTGGCTGAATTGGGTGTCAATGCCGGGAATCTCCCTGATTTTGGCGTCCATGGCCTCGCATAATTTATCCCGGCTGTGGGCCGTCGTCCATGTCTCGCGCGGGCGCAAACCGACGCTATATTCAGTGATGTACCAACCGTTGACATCGGTGCCGTCATCGGGCCGGCCAATTTGGCTGACCACGTATTTGGTTTCAGGAAAGGAGGCCATGATCTTGCGTACTTTCTGGGTAATCTTGGCCGATTCCGACGGCGAAATGGACTGAGGGACGTAGGTCCGCACCCATAGATCGCCTTCATCCAATTTCGGCAGGAATTCGCTACCCAGCCTGGTGTAAACAAAGCCCCCCACCAGCAACAGAACGGCGGCCACGATATAAACCACTTTGGGAACCCTCATCGCAAAGGCCAGCGCCGGACGATAACCGCGCACCAGCATCCGCACGATCCATGCCTCATGGGCCGCGATCTTGCCCCCTCGCACGGCGATGCTGGCCAAGGCAGGCACGATGACAATGGCGAAGACGGTCCCGGCGATGAGCGCAAACGTAAGTGTCAACGCCATCGGTTTGAAGATGCGGCCTTCAACGCGCTGCATGGTGTAAAGCGGAAGGAAAGCAGTCAGCAAAATGATTTTGGAGAATATGATGGGGCGTCCCATTTCCGTGGTTGCTTCGACAATGGCCGCAGTCAAGGAAAGGGTTTTGCCCTTCCTTTCTTCCAGGATGCGCAGGAGATTTTCCATCACCACCACGGCGGAATCGACGATGATGCCGAAGTCAATGGCGCCCATGGAAATAAGGTTGGCCGGAATGCCTTCCATGTTCAGGAACATGAACGCGCCCAACAGAGCAAACGGCACCGCCAGCGCCACCACCAAGGCTGAGCGCCAATTGCCCAACCCCAGAAAAAGGAAGAGGGTAAAGAGCACCAAGAGGATGCCTTCGACCATGTTGTGGCCCACGGTATGCAGAGTGCGCTCGGTCAAGCCCGTGCGGTCATAATAGGTCACCAGCTTCACCCCTGAAGGCAAGTATCGTTCGTTGACTTGCTTCGCCATATCATCAATCCTTTTGCACACTTCCAGCGGATTTTCTCCTTTGCGCATGACGATGATGTCTTCCGGCACGTCGTCTTCGTCCCGGTTGCCCTCCGTCCGCCCTACCCGCCCCAGGCGATTGGCGTGGCCGATGATCACCTTGCCCACATCGCTGATGTGGATGGGCGTGCCGTTGACGGTGGCCACGGTAATTTTTTCAATGTCCGAAATATTATTGACCAAACCCAGCCCGCGCACCACGTAGAGTTCGGTTCCGTGCTCGACATAGGAACCGCCGGCGTTGGCGTTGCCATTGGCCAGGGCGGTGAAGACTTGGGCCAGATTCAGACCATAAGACTTGAGTTTGGAAGGATCAATCAGCACCTGGTATTGCTTGGTCAAACCGCCAAAGGGATTGACATCCACCACGCCTGGCACGGAGCGCATTTTTTTCTCCACCACCCAGTCTTCCAGGGCGCGCAACTCTTCCGGCGGGAAGCCAGGCATGCCCCGCATCGTGTAACGATAGACTTCACCAATCGGCGTGGCATCCGGCGCCAGAGCGGGTTGAGCGCCGCTCGGCAAATTGACCGAGCCGAGCAGTTGATTGGCCAGGTTTCGCACGTAAGCGTTGTTGGCGTCATCCTCGAAGACTATGGTTATTTGTGAGAGACCGAATTCGGAAATTGAGCGCATGGAAACGCGCTTCGGAATTCCGTTCATGACGCTCTCAATCGGAATCGTGACCAACCGCTCCACCTCTTCGGCCGCGTGGCCGGGAAAGAGTGTGAGAACCTGCACGGTGACATTGGTGACATCAGGATAGGCCTCCACGGGAATCTCGTGGAAGGCCTCGGCCCCGCAAAAAATAAAGATACACATCAACACAATCACAATGGCGCGACTGTGCAGAACCTTGGTTGTCAGGGCGTTGATCATGTGGTGTGGGCAGTCTCAGTGCGTGTTGGAGAGCGGCTAGGACGATGGTTCTACCAGGGATTGCAAAAGGAGGGCCCCTTCGGTCACCACCTTCTGGCCGGCGCTGACGCCATTATAAATCGGAACCTTGTTGTCTTTTTCAGTTCCGACTTTGACCAACTTACGTTCATAGGTGCCGGGCGCGTCCTCCAGGAACACGAAAGAGTCGTCCCCTTTCATGAACAGCGCTTTGGAAGGGACTTCCACTCCCATCTCCGCCGTTTTCGCGGAAGTCTGGACGACGTCCACCAGCACATACATTTCTGCTTTGAGCAGTTTTTCCGGATTGTTGACAATGCCGCGAATTTTGATCGTGCGGGTGCCCGGGTCCATTGTGTCGGCTATGCGGTCCACCACTCCGTCAAAGACCTTGTCAGGAAAAGAGCGGGAGTGGATTTGCAAGTGCAGTCCCGGTTGCAGGGAAGGCAAGTCGGACTCGGCCACATCCAATTGCAGCCACAACTTGGTGGGGTCGCTGACGACAAAACTCGGGGCGAACAAAGTGGGGGAATTGGCCAGCATGAGATCGGCCCGCAGTTCCTGACCGGGGCTGATGTTCTTGTCCACCAGCACGCCCGCGATCGGGCTGCGCAAAAGATAAACCGCGTTGGTGCTCTTGTCGCTGCCCCCGTAATTGGCCAGCACCGCCTCCGCCCGGTCTCGTTCGGCCACGGCGGCCACGTAGGCGGCTTCGGCCGCTTCGACATCCTTGGCCGCCGCCGCGCCGTGAGCGAAGAGTTCTTTACTGCGCGAGAAAGCCTTGTCCGATGCCGCCAGATTTCCCACCGCTGTTCGGGTATTGGCCAGGGCCATGGCGAAATCCGGAGAATCAATCTGCGCCAGCGCTTCGCCGATGGAGATGGGCTGGCCAAGATCCACCAGGATCTTGGTGACCCGTCCGGCCACCGGCGTGAACACACCCACCGTCGTTTGCTCGTTCCAATAAAGGCGGCCCGTCACATGCGTTACCGCCATAGTGCGCGGTTCCGCAGACTGAACTGAGATGGAAGCCAATTGGGGAGCGTTCGTTAAAAAAACCACTTTCTCGCCGTCCACTTTTGGATCGGGTGGCCGTTCGAATATGGCTTCCTTCTCTTTGCTACAGCCGAGCAAGGCGGCCAAAGCCAGGAGACTGAGAGCGATTAATTTTTTTGGAGTATTTGGAATATTCATAATGACTGATAATTTTTATTTGCGGGCGTCCAACTGAGTTCGGCTGAGAAGATTGCGCGCGGATACCAAGTCGGCCATCGCGCTGGCCGTGTCGGACATGGCCTGGACCGTGGCCAGACGGATGTCGTTGTCCGTGCGTTCGGCATCCAGCAAATCCACCAAGGAAGCGCCTCCCTTTTCGTAAGCAAAAGCGACCGACTCCCGCACTTTGGTGGATTTCGGCGCAGTGTTGTCCTGATAACTTAACCAGCGCGCGTGAGCTTCGCCGTATTCGCTTTCGGCATTGGCGATGTCGGCCTGAATCTGAGTCCTGACCTTTCCGGCTGCCATGGCCATTTGATCCACATTGGCTTGCGCCGCCTTAATGTTGCCGCCATTCAAATTCCACAGGGGGAGAGGGAATGAAAGGCCAATGCCTATGGTGTCCACCGGTGGGCCGCCGCTGGGCGGATTGTGCTCGTACTGAAGCTCGACCGTCGGGTCTGGCACGCGAATGGCCTTTTGCAATTGAAGATTGGCTTTGGCTCCTTTGAGGTCGGCTTCGGCCGCCAGCATGTCCGGCCGGGCCGATTCGGGTTCCGATTTTGGAAACGAGGAAGGATCCACCCGCACCAAATCACCCAACGAACCTGCGGAGATATAACTTCCCTTGGGTTGGGGGTGGCCCATCAAAACTTCGACCGCAATTCGGGCTTGCACGGCTGCGGCCTCGGCGGATTTGGCCTGCAAGGCGTACTGCTCGGCATTGATTTCGATCTGCTTGGTATCAGAATCGGAGAGATCTCCGGCCTTGAACCGAGCTTCCGCAATGTCGGCCTCGTGGCGGAGCAAGTGGGAGGACTCATTTAAAATCCCCACGTTTTCCTCAGCCAGCAAGGCAGCGATGTAAGCCCGGGTGACTCCCTGATCAAGGGTTCGTTTGGCATCATAAAAACGGGCCTTGGCTCCCAGAATACCCTGACGCGCGGCTGCTTGGCGGTCATGGCGCTTGCCGGCAATCTCAATCAACTGATTAACGGCGATTATGGTATCGTAACTGCGCTCCCATAAGCCGTTGCCCAAAGTCGTCGCAGCCTCATAGGAGCCAATTTTGGCGGTGGATAAGGAAGCGGTCGGATTGGGAAATTCCTTGGCCACGATCAACTGCGCGGTGGCGGCGTCAATGCCGCTCTTGGCCGCCAGCAAATCCCAGTTTTTCTCAAAGGCGATCTCTTTGGCCTGGGCGAGGCTCAACTTCGGAGCCGGAGTGTTGGTGGCACCGCCCAGCCCTCGTGCAAAGTTAGTACTGGCCGGCTGGCCGGAGACGGACGCCACCATCGCGGCGACAAACACGATCGCAACGGACTTCCTCCAGTCAAAGTGAACAAATTTCCTCATGGTAATTGAAAGCGAGTCTGGCCGTTGGTCACAAACCGAGCTCCCCCCTTTCGCTGTTGCGAATACGGACGGCTTCATCAATCGTGGAGATGAAGACTTTGCCGTCGCCGATCTTGCCGGTTTTGGCCGCATGGACAATGGCGTTGACCGCCTCCTCAACTTGGGAGTCAGCCAGGACGAGTTCAATTTTGAGCTTGGGCAAAAAATCGGAAATGTATTCGTTTCCCTGGTAGAATTCCGTGTGGCCTCGTTGGTGGCCGCAACCCTTGACCTCCGTCAAGGTCATCCCGGTGATGCCTAGTTGCGCCAAGGCGTTCTTAACGTCCTCCAGCCTGAATGGTTTAATGATAGCCTCTATCTTTTTCATGGTTGTCGGGTTGGGATGGGCGGGCTGCTTGTTTCCACCGGGCGCGCCGGCAACCGCTCCATCAATTTGAGCAGCAGACTCATTTCCAAAGGCTTTTCCAGGACGGCCATGACTCCTTTTTGCAGGGCCATCTGTTGCTCTTCCGGGTGTGTGGTGATAATGACCAGGGGAATGGAAAGGCTGTTGGTGATGATTTGGCCCAGAGTATCCCAGCGGTCGCGGGTCGGCATATCGACATCGAGCAGAACCAGATCAAATCCTGTCGCGCGCAAGGCATTCAACGCTTCCTGTCCATTGGAGGCGAACGTGACGTCACAACCCTCGACCCGCAAGGTTTGGCCTAGCGAATCACGGACTTGAGGATCGTCATCTATCAACAAAATAGTTGCCTTCATCGCCGCATGACAGAACGCTTGTAATTCAAGAAAGGAATGAACCAGCGTTCACAGCGGTGCAACTGTGACACAAACTGAAGAAAATGGTTGGCTAACTTAACTTTCTCTCTCACGCATTAGAACATAACAAGAGCGCAGTACGATGTATGTAGTACTACGCCTAAACAAATTGTAGGGTAATATCGTACATATTTCGAGCAGTAGATTCCATATTCTTATCTATTAACTAAAAATAGCAAGGAAATACTTAAAAAAGACTAAAACAATAGTCTGGACTTACTTTTCTTGCTGGCTGTCGTGCCAGCGAATGGCTTCGTGGAGCAACTCCGTGGCGTTGGTAAGTTGTAGCTTTTCCTTGATGCGGGCGCAGAAGGCCTGGACGGTTTTTAAGCTGACGTGAAGTTCGTCCGCGATGCGCCTGGTGCTGTAGCCTCGGCCCAACAACTGAAACACTTCCAGCTCCCGGTCACTGAGCAGTTCAACGACCGAGCCTTCCCTTTTGGGCCGTCCATCCACAAATTTCTCAGCCATGATCATGGCCATCTTATCGCTCAGGTAGAGTTTTCCTCCCAGCACACAACGAATCGCCTGAAGGACTCCCTTGGTCGCCTCCTTTTTCATGATGTAGCCTCGCGCCCCGGCGCGCAGGGCGCGTTCCGCGTAAAGGACCTCGTCGTGCATGGAAAGCACGATCACCATCACGTCGGGATAACTCGCTCTGATGTTTTTAATCAGTTCGATGCCTGATCCTCCTTCCATGGAGATATCTACAATGGCGACGCGGGGTTTGGCCGGCCCGATGATTTGCATGGCTTTGGGAGCGCTCTCCGCCTCTCCGCAGACTTCGAGGTCGGCTTGCTGATTGATCAAGGTGGCGAGCCATTCGCGCACCATGGGATGGTCGTCCACCAATAAGACTTTAGTTTTCTGCATCATGGGCATCGGAGGCCAGAGAGCCGTTGGGCAATTTGCAAATCACACGCGTGCCGCGCGCCAGTTCACGTTCAACCGAAAAAGTCGCGCCGATCACACTCGCCCGATAAGCCATGGTGCGCAAGCCCATGCCGCCCGGCATTTTCGGAGGCACGCCCACGCCGTTGTCGCTGATCGTCAAGGTGACGCCGTTGGTCCCGGAGTCAAGGCGCACGATGATCTGCTTGGCGTTGCTATGTTTGACCGCGTTGGTGATGGCTTCCTGCGCGATGCGATAGAGATGAGTCGCCACGCTCGGCTCACGGATTTCCACGGCGTTATCGCACTCAAATTTGCATGGGGTATGAAAGCCCTCGGTAATGGTGGCAGCCAATTCTCGAAGAGCGTCCGTGAATCCCTCCCCCCTCAAATCAAATGGATGAAGACCGCGCGCAAGGGTGCGGGTCAGTTCGATGGCCCCTTCGACCATTTCCACGATATGGTTCATCGCCTTGGTTTCAGGCAGAGACTTGGCCGCCAATTGCCCGCTCAAAACCTCCCCCGCCAAAGCCACGCCGGTCAGGTGCTGGCAGAGGCTATCGTGCAGATCGTGGCCAATGCGTTGTTGTTCGCGCTCACTGATGTTCAGGATTTCCTCTTCCAGCCTCATGCGATCCTGCATTTCATGGTGCAGCGCGGCCGTTCGTTGCCGCACGCGCTCTTCCAAATCTTCGTGCAGGGAGCGCAATCTGGCCAGGATCCAAACGACGACAAAGAAAAAAATGAGCGAAATCATGGCGTTCCAGGCGGGGACCAACGGGCTGGAATAGCGCGCGCCCGCTTTCAGATCGCCCGCGATTGAAGCCAAGACACACAAGACCGAAACGAAGAATCCGAAACTCCGGCTGACATACCACACTGCCAAAATCACCGGAATCAGGTAAAAGGCAAAAAAATTCAGTTCGAAGCCCGTGAGGTAATCAAAAGCGCCCACCACAGCCACGATCACCAAACTCAACCCCACCCGAAATTTTCTTAAATACGAATCAGATCGTTTGAATTCTTCCGTGATGGTCAGGCCATTTGTCATAACAGGGCGTGTCGCCAGACGGCATTATGACGCGGGCTTGAGTTATGGCAAGATTATCAGTTTTGCGGGAAGAAAAGGGGCGCCGGGGTTGATAAGATGGCTCAATGCACCGTAAGCCAGCGAATCGCAGGGGAACACCCCGGCGCCCAAAATGCCCTTAACTTCTCATGGTCTGCCAAAAGAACCAGCCCCCAAGTTACGAGGGCTGGTTCCGTAGTGGGCGGGTTGGCTCGACTACTAGAAGTGATAGATTACGTCCATCTGCATGGTCCATTGCTGCCGGCGCGTGCCATCGTCGTAAGGCTTGGCTTCATCAATGCCGGGAGTGGGACCGCCCTGGCCGCCATGTGTGCCGCAGGAATGTTCGTAACGAAGTTCCGGACGGACGGTGACGATAGAACAGGGCCACCAAGTCAATCCGATGGAATGCTCGTCATACAATGTCGCGTACCCTGTGCGCTGGCCCTGGCAGTCATCGAATAACTCGTTGCGAACAGTCAAGAACAGATTGGGGTAGAGCCGGAACATAGTGTAGTTCAGCGTGGCCCATTCATGCGCCCAGCCAGGATGAACCGGGGTTTGGCCGTCGGTGTATGGCTCATGCGAATTTTGCACTCCGATAGGGGGAAGCGCAGCACCAGTGGAGGAGAACTGCCCGGGACATTGATCCTGGAACATGTACCACGTTTCATGGGTGGTCCATATTTTATCGTTGATCTTGTAGGTCAGAGTGCCCACTTCCTGCTGGATGTTATTAAAGCCCCAGTGCGCGTTGTTGAAGGCATTGTCACCGCCGTAGAATGACCATTTTCCGTTGGATGATTGCCACTGAGCCATGATTGAACCGGTCGGCTGGCATCCCGGGTCCTGAGTTTCCCAAGGCGTCACGTCATTGCCCGCAGAAATGCCGAATTGGATGGCCCAATTCTGATTAAGCTTAAAGGTTGAGAAAAGACCCCACTGGCAATACGGATCGAATCCATAAAGCAGCGAATGAGAAGACATGAGGTTGTTAGGAGCCAACTGAGCCTCGATGTCCGCTTCCGAAATGATGCGTCCAAGGGTCAGGTTGCAGCCTTCGAAAATGTGGGGCAGATACAGATTCAGATACATCATTGGATCGTCCATGCCATTAAAGTTATTGCGCGTGGTCAATTGGTGGTCATCCCAGCCTCGGGAGATCATGTAGCGGTAATCCAAACCATAAACCCAGGACATGCGAAAGCCCCAATCCATATGATCCGTCTGAGCTTCATCAGGGGTG
>Ga0206802_1041_pt1 | contig 32486 bp, 30 predicted proteins | sample Alteio_BWOrgCont_63_FD_152902 | JGI IMG/M metagenome (GOLD analysis project Ga0206802, IMG submission 152902) | Enriched cells from forest soil in Barre Woods Harvard Forest LTER site, Petersham, Massachusetts, United States -... | ecosystem: Environmental > Terrestrial > Soil > Temperate forest >... | reverse complement strand
CTGGCAGCGCGATAATATGGTAGGGATAATTTTGTGCTTTTCCGTAGTGGCCAATATAAATATGGCGTGCGCGGGCGGCTCTTCCAACGTTTTCAAAAAGGCATTAAATGCCGAAGTTGACAGCATATGCACCTCGTCGATTATATATACCTTGTATTTACCAAGCTGAGGGGCGAACCTCACCTGCTCAATCAGTCCTCTTATATCGTCAACCGAGTTGTTCGATGCCGCATCAAGTTCATGTATGTTAAGGGAACGGCCATCGTTAAAGCTCTTGCACGATTCACACTGGTTGCAGGCCTCGGTATCGGGGCCCAGGTTCATGCAATTTATGGTTTTGGCCAATATACGGGCGCAACTGGTTTTACCCACACCACGCTGCCCGCAGAACAAAAACGTTTGCGCCAAATGGTGGTTGGCAATGGCATTTTTTAAGGTGTTAACTATAGCTCCCTGTCCTACTACGCTCTTAAAAGTCGACGGCCTGTATTTACGTGCCGATACTACAAAGTCTTCCATTATGCATTGTTAAACTTCAAATATATGAAATAGTCGTCAGTTGTTGGTCAATAGTCATTAGTTTAGGGCGTGCCCCTTCGGGTCGGGCTATCCGTTGCAAGTCCTCGCTCCGCTGTGGGCTTTCCGCTTCACCTGCGAAGCAAGCATGAGTTCCATAAAGAACCGACGTGTTACGAATAATCGCTAACGCGAATCCCTTCCGTTGGAAGGGAAAAGACTTCTGAAATCGTTAATCGCTATTCGTTAATCGAAATTCGTTTAAGTTTCTATTTTTGTATTATAACTTTTAAACCCCTATTCTATGAAATGGTATAATTACTTAGCCGCGTTTTTCGCAGGCGCTTTCCTGGCAAACTTTGTTCCGCACTTTATCAATGGCATTTCAGGCAATGCTTTTCCTACGCCTTTTTCTAATCCTCCGGGTAAAGGGCTTTCAGCGCCGGTAATAAATGTGTTGTGGGCCTTGTTTAATCTGCTGATTGGCTATATGCTTTTCAGGGCCAGCAAAATAAACTCCCAAACCAAACTTGCGCTTGTTGTAATGTTCATTGGTATTATTGCCATGAGTGTTATGCTAAGTCTGTCCTTTGTCGACAAGATGAAGGCATAAGGCTTTGGGGAATAGCGCTTGCGCAGACAAGCATTTATATTTGAATTAAAACTTTAAGCAACGTGAAAAAACCGATAGTATTAATTATAGGATTTGCGGCATCATTCTGTATTGGGTTCGCTGTGAAACCTATAGTAACAAAACAATTAAACAACGATAGTAAAATGAAAAAAGTAACAGGCATTGGCGGTGTCTTTTTTAAATGTAAGGACCCGAAAAAAATTAAAGAATGGTACAATACCCATTTGGGTTTTAATGCCAACGAATACGGAATGAATTTTGAATGGCGTGAAGAGGCCGATTCAACAAAAAAAGGCTCTACCCAATGGAGCCCGTTTTCTGAAACCACCAAGTATTTTGCCCCCTCCACCAAAGACTTTATGATTAACTACAGGGTTGAAAACCTGGTTGACCTTGTTGAGCAATTAAAAAAAGATGGGGTAACCATTGTAGACACCATCCAGGTTTACGACTATGGTAAGTTTGTCCATATTATGGACATTGAAGGAAACAAAGTTGAACTTTGGGAACCAACCCATTAGTCGGTTGTTTTCGGTAATATGAACAAGTAAGGTATTTATAACTTATTGCTTCTCTTTCTGCAACCATGCCAGTACCATCCGCAGTTTACCCCAGGACACCTCTGGAGGTACCCTTTCTTTAATTCCTGAAAGCGAAATGTTACCTCCCTCAGAAACAAAGTAACCGGCTATATCCTGCACTTCTGTCATTGGCATAATGTCTTTAATATTTATAAGCCCGTTGCCAATGGCCTTAGCCAGGTGACCTTCTATTGTGCTTTCCACAAAGTCCCTTTCTTTTGCAATTTCAGTAATTGTTTTTCCCTGTTTTAAAAGTTGCAGGGTTTCCATTACGGTGTCTGCCTTGCTTATCTTTTTTGTTTCAAGGCTATTCTCCCTGCAGTAAGCATTTACAAGTTCAACTATCTCATCGGCATACTGACGTATTTTATTGGCATTTATTCCTTTAATCGATACCAGCGATTCCCTGTCCGATGGCAGATTTTCGCATATCTTCTCTATTATCCTGTCCCTGAAAATAGCTGACACTGTTACGTGGTTTTCCCGGGCCAGGGTTTTTCGCAATTCGCTTATGCGGTTGTAAAGGTTGGGGTGCCCGGCATCTTTGTTACCCATACTTATAGTGCTGCTGCCCAGGTACGACGATTTCAATTGCTGAGGGCTTCCCGGCTGTTTCCGGGTATGCTCTATATATGTTCTCAGCAGGAACCCTTCTTTGCAATAATCTATTTTCTGCAAAATTTTACGCGTGGTTTCATTTATCTCAACGAGCGATTCATCTAACACATTCGATACTTTTTTTGTTTTCACCTTAAGCGGATGCGCTACGAAATCTGCCCTCCATTTGCTAATCTCTTTCGAGAAATAAATTGCGGCATCCCTTATTCTCTTTTGCAGGGCTTCGTTATTTTCCGCGTCAGCATCAAGGGCCATAACACTATTCATATAGCCCTTAAATTTTCCGGCTACTTCATTCAATGTTATTTGCTCCCTTTTCAGTTTTTCCAGCCATTCAAAGCATTCAGGGGAAATGCTATCACTGTTCCTCTGCATGTCGTAGTCTAACTTTTTCAACTCATAAATCCAGCTTCCCCAGGTGAATATATTGTGCAATTCTTTCTGAATGAAAGTCTCGCGGGCTTCTTCAAAACGTTCCGCCAGCTTCTTTGTGTTCCGGTTCTTTTCCGTCCATTCGGTAAGGTTCTGGTGCGCGCCCAAAAAGCGTTGGTTGATATGCGAGGTAAATACCAATCCTTCCAATGAAGTACACCTGCTAAGGGCCACATATACCTGCCCGTTGGCAAAAGCATTTTCAGCATCCACAATAAGTTTATCGAAGGTTAGCCCCTGGCTTTTATGTATGGTTATGGCCCATGCAAGCCGCAAGGGGTATTGTTTAAAGCTGCCAAGTTCCTCTTCTACTATCTGGTTTGTGTCGGCATTAAGCGTGTAGTTTACATTTTTCCATTCATACAGCTTTACTGCAATTTCCTCTTTTTCTCCATTGCATTTTACTTTTATGCTCTCACGGTCAAGGTAGGTTATGGTGCCAATCTTACCATTAAAATATTTTCTTCCTTCGGTATCGTTTTTTAAAAACATTACCTGAGCGCCTTCTTTTAATTCCAGTTCTTCTTCAGCTGGGTAAATATTTTCTGGGAAATTTCCTTCTATATCGGCCCTGTAAATATGTTTTGAAGTATGCAGCGCGTTTAGTTTTCCCTTATTTATGGTATCCGACTGCTGATTATGGGTGGTAAGGGTAATATAACCCTCATTATCGGCCGGCACAAAATTTTGCCGGTAACGCGAATTAAGCAGTTCAATGTGTTCTGCGGCCAGGTTATTGTTCCTGACTCCGTTCAGTATTTCAATAAAAGCATTGTCTTGCTGGCGGAATATTTCCTTAAGCTCTACCATTACAGGCACATGTTCCTGCAAAACCTTGCTGTCGAAGAAAAAGATAGATGGATAATAGTTCTTCAAAAATTCCCATTCATCTCTTTTTACCACAGGCGGAAGCTGGTGCAAATCGCCTATAAATAATACCTGCACCCCTCCAAAGGGTTCATGGTAGCGGCGCCGGGTGCTTCGCAAAATGGTATCTATGGCATCGACAGTATGCGAAGCCACCATACTTGTTTCGTCGATAATCAGTAATTCAAGGCTGCGGAATATATCGAGCTTGGTTTTATTGTAATGTATCTGCGACAATAAAGAATGGCTGTTAACAGCATCGGCATGTGCAGAATCTTTGGCCGGCACAAAAGGGGCAAAAGGCAGTTGGAATAAAGAATGCAGGGTAACACCGCCCGCGTTTATGGCAGCAACGCCTGTGGGTGCAGCCACCACTATGTTTTTATGGCAGTTTTGCCGCAGGTATTTTAAAAATGTGGTTTTGCCTGTACCCGCTTTTCCGGTCAGAAAAATGTTCTGGTTGGTCTCGGTTACATACCTGTACGCAATAGTAAACTCCTCTGTCAGCTTTATTTCCATCACTTCTTTATAGCGTTATCAAAGGTATAGATTGTTTTGAATTCGCTTCTCTCTTAATTAACTATGCCCACAGAACCTAATGAGCTAAATGTGCAATGAACAAAAGCGGTATAAAAATCGTATATTTGTAAGATAAATAGTCATTATGTCGACCATTCTAGTTAATGTACCTGAAAAGGAAAAAGATTTTTTCAATAGCCTTATGAAGAAATTCAAATTTAAATCGCATGTTCTTTCAAAAGAGGACCTGGAAGATGCGGCTATTGCTAAATGGATTGAAAAAGGCATGAAAAGCAAAGACATTCCTCTAAAAGAGTTGTATAAATTCCTTAAAGAGAATGGAGTTAATAGTTAAGGGGCAATTTCTTCGCGACCTGTCTACTTACAAAAATAAATCACTTCTTAAGGAAGTTTACAACGCAGTTAAACGGATTGAAACGGCCAAAGACCTCTCTGCAATAAAAAACCTTAAAAAGCTTAACAGTTACAAAAACCTATACAGGATTAAGATATCTGAAACGTATAGGATAGGGTTGAAAATACAGAATGGCAAAATCTGGCTCGTTCGTTTTGGACATCGCAGTACCTTTTATAAAGAGTTTCCCTGATTAAGGTCCCCAAAGGGCTTAGCTACTCGCAGTGCCGGTTTAACAGAACTTAGTGAGAAGATTAAAAAGTGTTCATATACTCAGGAGCTATTCACGTTAGTTTTACAAAACATGAAATAAGTTTCCTAATGTTTGAAATAACTTATGGTAATCTATAAAATTAGTTGAATTAGCTATTTTGAGGTTTTTAATTGGCCTGTTGAAAACTATTCCATTATTTTATTACATATAGTAAGCATTTGGTTTAAATTTGTTTTACCCGCCATAGTAACAAAAGGTAACAGTTTCAAGAAGTGATAATATTGAAAATCAATAAGTTAAATTAAAAAAGCAGGCAAAAGTGTTACCTTTTTGAATGGAAGCTGTGAAAATCATATAGTTAGGAGGGAATTATACCCACCCCTGCACCCCTCCATTGGAGGGGAATTTTGTGGGGCGCTATTTAACCCCGCGCTATCGCACGGGGCTATTAATATTATACCCCCCGACGCTATCAGTCGGGGCTACTCTGATTTTAGGGGAAGCAGCCTTCGGGTTAAAAACCTCTGCGTCCCGATAGTTATCGGGACAGCATGACGGCCTTCGACAAGCTCAGGCTGACGAGCGGTTGTTTGCGTTAGACATGAATGTACAGTGCACATTCATGGGCTGTTGCAGTGAAAAGCCCACAGCGAAGCGAGGAGTATGAGCGGAAAGCGCGACCTGACCGCGTGCCGCCTTAGCTTTAGCGGTGGCGCAAGGGGAACGCCCAAGTGTTTTAGTGAACTGCGACCTCACCCTAACCCTCTCCTGTGAGGCGAGGGAATTAATACCTTTGCAACCCAATGGAAAAAGAAACCGAACCCGACTACCTGAAAGGAGGGATGCTGCTGATAGACAAACCCTACCGGTGGACATCGTTCGATGTGGTGAACAAGCTGAGGAGAGCCATGCTGAAGAAGTTCGACAAGCGGCTGAAGGTGGGCCATGCCGGTACGCTCGACCCGCTGGCGACCGGGCTGCTGATTATATGTACAGGCGGGTTAACGAAGAGGATAGATGAATACCAGGCGCAAGAAAAAGAATATGAAGGGGTGTTTTATGTGGGCGCTACAAGGCCATCGTACGATAAGGAGACAGAAATAGACAACACTTACCCGGTGGAACATATAACAGATGAAATGGTTCAGCAGGCGGCGCAGACTTTTATGGGAGAGATAGAACAGATACCTCCTGCGCACTCGGCTATAAAAGTAGATGGCAAGCGAGCCTACGAAAAAGCCCGCAAAGGGTTGGATGTACGGATGTCACCACGAAAAGTACATATAAGCGAATTTGAGGTTAAACGGGTGGATGCTAACCATATATCGTTTAAGGTGGTTTGCAGCAAGGGGACTTATATACGTTCCCTGGCCCGCGATTTCGGGCTGAAACTGGGTTCCGGCGCATATTTAGACACACTGGTGCGCACGCGGATAGGCAATTTCAGGCTTGTTGACGCCATGCAGATGGATGAAGCCCTTAACCTGTTTACCATTCCGGCTGTCGATACGTTATAATGCCCGTCAGTGGCTCAATTCAAAAATATATATTGACAAACGCCCTTTGGCGCATTATATTTGCGCACTTTTTTAAGCGAATGTTAATTAATTCTTACCTATGAAATTATCCGAATTCAGTTTTAACCTGCCCAAAGAACTTATTGCAGAATTTCCAAATGCCCACCGCGACGAAGCCCGTTTGATGGTAGTACACCGCAAAACCGGCAAAATAGAGCATAAAGTATTTAAAGACGTTCTTACATACTTCGGCCCGCAAGACGTATTTATACTGAACGATACCAAGGTTTTCCCTGCCCGCCTGTATGGCCGCAAGGAAAAGACCGGCGCCAAAATTGAAGTTTTCCTGTTGAGGGAACTGAATAAAGAAAGCTTTTTGTGGGATGTGCTGGTTGACCCTGCACGTAAAATACGTATAGGCAACAAGCTATATTTCGGTAAAGACGATGAACTGGTAGCCGAGGTTATCGACAACACAACTTCGCGCGGAAGGACATTGCGTTTCCTGTACGATGGCACCTACGAAGAGTTTAAGGCCCTTATTGAAACATTGGGCGAAACACCTCTTCCTAAATATATTAAGAGGGAAGTAAAACCTTCTGACCGCGAGCGTTACCAGACTGTTTATGCCAAGCACGAAGGCGCTGTGGCTGCTCCTACCGCCGGCCTGCACTTCAGCAAAGAGTTGTTGAAACGTGTTGAACTGAAAGGTATAGAGCTGGCGCATGTTACATTGCACGTCGGCTTAGGTACTTTCCGCCCTATAGAAGTAGAAGATTTGAGCAAGCATAAAATGGATTCGGAACAACTGACCATTACAACTGCTGCTACTGAAATAGTGAACCGTGGCAAGGACCGCAAAAAGAAAATATGCGCCGTAGGAACAACCGTTATGCGCGCCATTGAAACTTCAGTTTCTACCGATGGCCACCTGAAACCTTTCGACGGCTGGACGAATAAGTTTATTTATCCTCCATACGATTTCCGCATTGCCAATACCATGATTACGAACTTCCACGTTCCGGGCTCGAGCCTGCTTATTATGGTGTGCGCTTTCGGCGGTTACGACCTGGTTATGAAAGCATACAAGGAAGCCATAAAGAACAAGTACAAGTTCTACTCGTATGGCGACGCGATGCTCATCATTTAAGTTGAAAAAAAAACAGGTGCTGAATTGATTCAGGTAACTCTTTTTTGATGAAATTTGCACATCTTTAAAAATGAAGGTGAATACAAGTACGGGTTTGGTTTATTTTTCTTTTAGCTGGCTATGACGGAAATTAGCCATAAACGCTATGTAATCATTGTCGGCGGTGGCAATGGAGCCCGCATGAACAGCCCTGTTCCCAAACAATTTATGAAACTCGACGGCAAGCCCGTTATCATGCACAGCATAGATAAGTTTATGGAAACCGACCCTAATATTGAAATTATACTTGTGCTCCCTGCCGACCACGTTAAGTTCTGGGAAGCTATGTGCGAAGAGTATGGTTTCCGCAGGCCGGTTAAAATTGCGTTGAGCGGTGAAACACGTTTCAACTCGGTTAAAAACGGCCTTGAGTTTGTTACCGACGATAACAGTATTGTAGCGGTGCACGACGCTGTGCGCCCGCTTGTATCAAGCAAAACCATACTGGCTACCTATAAAGCGGCAGAGATGTATGGCAATGCTGTTCCCGCTGTTCCTATGAATGATTCTATCAGGCAAATTGAAACCACACGCAGCATAGCGGTTGACCGTTCACGTTACTGTGCCACACAAACCCCGCAATGCTTCCGCGCCGATATTTTAAAGAAGGCCTATACACAAGATTACAACTATACCTATACCGACGACGCCATGGTGGTTGAAGCCATGGGCGAACATATTCGCCTGGTAGATGGTAACGTAGAGAACCTTAAGATAACGGGCCCTAAAGACCTCATTATTGCTGAAGCGCTTATGAAGGCTGAAGCGCAGCCATTTATACCGAACAAAAATTAATAACGCTGTTGCGTAACCATGGCTAGCGCGGATAACACATCTCCGGAAAATATACGGCACCTGGAATTGGGTGAGATAAAGGCATTCTTTGCCGAAGTGGGCGAACCTGCCTTCCGTGCCACACAGGTATACGAATGGCTGTGGAAGAAATCGGCCCACTCGTTCGACGATATGACCAACCTCTCCAAGTCGACCCGTGAAATGCTGAAGGAGAACTTTATAATTGGCGGGGCAGTGGTTGAGCTTACACAAAAGAGCAAAGACGGCACCATTAAAAATGCTTTCCGCCTGTTCGATGGTAAAAAAGTGGAAGGTGTGCTTATACCCGCTGAAAGCCGCATGACAGCTTGTGTTTCTTCGCAAGTGGGTTGCAGCCTTGAATGTAAATTCTGCGCCACAGGCAAACTGAAACGCGAACGCAACCTTGGTGCCGATGAGATATATGATGAGGTAGTATTTATTCAGAAGCAGGCACAGGAACATTTCAAAGCGCCTCTTTCCAACATAGTGTATATGGGCATGGGCGAGCCACTGCTCAACTATAATAATGTAATGGGTTCAATTGAAAAAATAACCTCACCGGAGGGGTTGAACCTGTCGCCGCAACGCATAACGCTTTCAACAGCAGGCGTAGCCAAAATGATAAGAAAGCTTGGCGATGACCAGGTGAAGTTTAATCTTGCACTATCGCTGCATGCTGCCACCGATGCGAAACGCAGCAAGATAATGCCCATCAATGATACCAATCCGTTGAAGGAAGTGGGCGAGGCTTTACAATACTTTTACAAAAAGACCGGAACGCTGGTTACATACGAATACATTGTCTTTAAAGACTTCAACGACTCAACCGAGGACGCATACCATTTAGCAGAGTTCTGTAAAGTAGTTCCCAGTAAAGTGAACCTGATAGAATACAATCCTATAGAGGAGAATGGCCCTTTCCAGCAGACATTGCCTGATAGATTGAATATGTTTGTGCGCCTGTTACGTGGAAGGAAAATAGTAGTTAATGTGCGCCGCAGCCGTGGTAAAGATATTGACGCTGCCTGCGGACAGCTTGCCAATAAAGTACTAAAAGAAGCGGTAATACGTTAAGCGTGATGCTGCTGAGCATGGCCATTGCTGTGTGCATGTCCGTTACCATTAGCCTTTTTCATATTGAATGTAAACACCGAGCCTGCGCCCTCGGTACTGGTAACATGAATAGCCTGGTGATGGGCTTCAAGTATATGCTTTACAATAGATAAACCAAGTCCTGTTCCTCCCTGTTCGCGGGAGCGGCTTTTATCGACACGGTAAAAACGTTCAAATAAGCGTGGCAGGTGCTCGGAGCTGATACCAATACCATTATCCGCAACTTCTATCATCACATTCTCGCCGGCGCTTTTAATCTTTATGCGGGTTTCGCCGTCTTTCTTGCCATAGCGGATAGAGTTAACTACAAGGTTTAGCAGTACCTGCCTGATACGGAAACGGTCACCCATAACCATCATCTTTTCCTGTTCGTGCTGCATATCGAACTTAATGTTCTTCTTCTCCGCATTCAGCTCTTCCGATTCCAATACTTCCTTAGACAGTTCAACAATATCGAACGGCTCTATCTCAGCCGTAATTTCCCTCGACTCAAGTTGCGATATGGTATCAAGATCCTCTAATATTCTTATCAGGCGTTCAATGCTTCGTTCGGTTCTTTCAAGGTAACGGTCGAATAACTCTTTGTCGTACCCTTCGTTATCGGCCAGGGTGCTAATGTATCCCTGCATGTGGAACAGGGGCGTCTTCATTTCGTGCGATACATTGCCTAAAAACTCGCGCCTGTGTCTTTCCAGCTTTTCAATCTTTTCAAGCTCTTCCTGGCGGTCATGCAAAAGCTGCCTTACCTTATTTTCAAGTTGTTTAAGCGATAAGTTATCGGTATGGGGCTCATTTACTATCAGGTCCTTTATGTTCTTCAATCGCTGGCCCACCCTTAAATAATATAAGGTAAAAACCACAATAAAGCTGATGCTAAAGATTGCAATTAAGGAGTCTGGCAGGGCAAGATTAGGGTATAATATTGCAATGGCATACAGGAAACCGGTAACGATTAATGCCGCACCAATAGCTATTATAAACGATTCTCTTTTCACTTTTTTTAAATAATTCCCGTAAAATTAAACTGTTTATGTTAAAGTAGTGTTAACATAGTTTAACTAGGTGTTAATAATTGAAGTTTTCAATTTTGGTTATATTTGCCCCCGGTTCAGAGGAAATAACATCAATTTCAATGAAAAGGCTCGCGACATATTTAGTTATCTTGTTTGCTGCATTGTCGGTTTCCCATACTGCTTTTTCCCAATCAACTGTTTATAATAAATCGAATAGTACACTTACCATAAAGGCAAAGATAGCTGCAATAAATCATAGGTGCCCTGCAGACCCCATACCAAGCCTTTTGGTTTACCGTTTCCGTCATGGTATTGACAGAGGGCAAGTTGTATTCTCGACACCAACACTTCAAATAATTTATGTAAAGCCTTGCGATACTAAATTGATTGAAACCCTGATAGCCCGTTATTACTTCAGGGCTGTTTCATATAAGCTACCACCATCTCCCGATTTTTTAAGTTCCACCCCATTACGCGCCCCTCCGGTTACTTGCTAAGCTAAAGAGGAGCAAATAATCCTGTCTTTAGCGTTCCTGCATTCATTACGATTGCATGAGTATTCAATTTGTTGAAGCCATTGAATTACTAAGAACATATTATAAATAAAAGCTGACATGTATTTAAAAAAGTGCCATAAGGGAATTGTAACGGGTATCTTACTTTGTAATATCTGCTCCTTTGGTTTTGCCCAAACTAAGATAGGCCTGAAGCAGGCAATAGATTCAGCTATAAAAAATTACCCTGAATTAAATGCAAAACAATTGGAAATTGAAAGCGCTAATGCGTCAGTGCGTGATGCCAGGGATCAAAGATTGCCATCGTTAACCTTAAGCGACCAGGTTGATATGGGTACAGCCAATAGTCTTACCGACTCTTACTTCCCTATGGGGATAATTCCATCTACATCAGGAGGAATAAGTACAGACAATAATTCAAAAATATTCTCAGGTAATATTGGTGTGGCGTACCTGGAGCATCAGCTTTATAACTTCGGGTTAAACCATGCGCGTATAGCATCTGCTGAATCTTTTGCCAACAGCAGTAAGGCCGACTATGATGCGACTTCGTATTCATTACAGTTCCGGATATCACAAGTATTCTTCGATATGCTTAAATACAGGTTGTTGACAAACATTGAGCAGAAAAATGTTGAACGCTATACTGTTTTATATAAGTACATTAAAGCATATACAGGAAGCGGAATTAAAGCCGGGGTAGATTCATCAGTGGCAAATGCCGAAATTTCAAAGGCCAAAATTCAATACATACAAACGCTTGAAATTTATAATAAGTTAAAAGCTGAGTTTATGTATTATACCGGGATAAGTAATAATAATTTTGAAATTGATACCGCCGCATATCATTTGCCCGATGTATTAATGAGGCAGCTGCAATCGAACGTTTCTGCCGATTCTGTAAGTAGCAATAATCCTATACTTGTTTATTACAACAGCCAATGGTTATATGCCTTGTCCCAGGAAGAATTGGTTAAGAAAAGTTACTTGCCTAAACTTTACCTTGTCGGCAGTGCCTGGATGCGTGGTTCCAGCATTTCTCCAACTGCAGGGTACCAGGATTATTCAACAGGGTTAAACTACAGCCGTTATAATTACATGGCCGGATTGGCTTTTACTTACAATATTATTGATATGGTTCATAGAAGAGATAAAGTTGCTGCTCAGAATTTTCATGCTGAAGCTGTCCTTGAAGAAGTGAACCAGCAAAAATTGCTATTAAATAATCAATTGCAGCAAGCTGACATTGCCATTCAGGCGGTACTGGACAGGGAAAAAGAAATTCCGATTCAACTGCAGGCGGCGCAAAATGCATTCGCTCAGAAATCTGCCCAGTACAATGCAGGCATTGCCAACATTGCGGAACTAACAGATGCTTCGTACTTGCTCTACAGGGCCGAAACAGACGCAGTGGAAATCCAGTCGGATTTACTGAATACATTATTACAAAAGGCAGTTGCTAATAATACATTAAACACATTTTTAGGTAATTTCTAAAAAATAAAGTTATGGTTGATTTTGCACTTAAAAGGCCCATTACAGTCATAGTAATATTCCTAGGGATACTATTGTTTTCCATCATGGCTATTTTTACTATTCCGGTAGATATTTTCCCTAAATTAAACTCACCGACAATTTATGTTATTGAGCCTTACGGGGGAATGTCGCCCCAGCAGATGGAAGGTTTTTTTGCAACCCGTTTGCAGGACCAGTTCCTTTATATTAATGGAATAAAGAATATTGAGAGTAAGAACATACAAGGGTTGACAATGCTAAAGCTTACCTTCTATGAAGGTACAGATATGGCTGAAGCATCGGCACAGGTTGCGTTGCAGGTAAGCAGGGCACAGAATTTCTTTCCTCCCGGTGCTGTCCCTCCGCAGGTAATTCGTTTCGATGCATCCTCTTTGCCTGTAGGCGATTTGGTTTTCAGTAGTAAAACCCGTTCATTGAAGGATGTATATGATTTGGCTTTAACCCGGATAAGGCCATTATTCGCTTCTGTGCCGGGTTTATCAGCGCCTCCTCCTATGGGTGCCAATGCACGTACATTATTAATGAATATTGACCCGGAAAAGCTTCGTAGTTATAATATTACGCCCGATGAAGTAGTGCAGGCAGTTGTAAAGAATAATGTAATTACACCTTCAGGGAATGTGCGTATAGGAAACACAATGTATATTGTTTCTAATAATTCGTTGGAACAAAATGTAAAAGAGTTCGGTGAGATACCCATAGTTACGGATGGCACTTCTACTGTTTTTGTAAGCGATGTTGCAACCATAACCGACGGAGCAGATGTTACGGTAGGTTATGCTCTTGTAAACGGCAAACGCTCTGTCTATATTCCTGTGGTGAAAACAGCCGATGCTTCCACTATGGATGTTGTAAACGGATTGAAAAGCCGCCTCCAGGAAATGAAGGATCTTTTACCGCAGGATGTAAATGTTTCCTATGAATTCGACCAATCGGTATTTGTAATAAATGCCGTAAAGAGCGTAATGACCGAAGGTGGGTTGGGCGCATTGCTTACCGGGCTAATGGTGCTTTTGTTTTTGCGCGACTGGCGCAGTTCTTTAATTGTAATAATTACCATTCCTGTTTCAGTTATCAGTGCCGTTATGTTTTTAAAATTAACCGGGCAAACAATCAACCTGATGACATTAAGCGGATTGTCTTTATCCATAGGGATTTTAGTCGACCAGGCAACAGTAACCATTGAGAATATACACCAGCACCTGGAAATGGGTAAAAGTAAAAAACTGGCCATTTACGATGCCTGTAAGGAAATAGCTTTCCCGTTATTGCTAATCCTGCTTTGTATTCTTGCCGTATTTGCCCCTTCGTTTGTAATGAATGGGGTACCCAAAGCAATGTTCCTGCCATTGTCATTATCTATTGGATTTGCCATGATAATTTCTTTTTTCGCGGCACAAATGCTCGTCCCTGTTATATCAAACTGGATTTTACATGCCGAAAAGTTTTCTTATAAGCACGGACAGGAACATGCGCATGCAGGACTTGCGTTAGATGAACAGGAGGTAAAGGAAGTTCGTGTTCACCTAATAGAGGAAAAAAAGCATCCTGAAAAGAATGATTTTTTTCAGAAAGTAAAAATGGGCTTTTTAAAGCGATTGGAAAAGTTAATGCCAAAAAGAAAACGATGGGTAATAGTTTATTTTACAGGAACATTACTAGCGGTAGGGTTTTGTTTTTCTTTCATTGGCAAAGACATGCTCCCGAAAGTAAACTCTGGCCAGTTTCAATTGCGGATTCGGGAGCCTGATGGAACAAGGCTGGAACGGACAGAAGAGGCAGTGCATAAAGTATTAGCAATTATTGACTCAGCCACTGAGAATCATGTGGCCATTAGTTCGGCCTACGTTGGCTTAATACCCAGCAGTTTCGGAACGAGCAATTTATATGTCTTTAATAGTGGTACGCAAGAGGCAGTAATTCAGGTTGGGTTAGATGAAGATTACAAAACTAACCTGGAAAACCTGAAAGAAAAGCTTAGAGATAACATACATAAATTATTACCTGATGTTCGAATAAGTTTTGAGCCGATTGAACTTACTGAAAAGATTATGAGCGGAGGTGCATCCACACCTATTGAAGTAAGGGTAGCCGGAAAAAACATGGATGATATTGAAAATTATGCAAATAAGCTCACGCAGAAACTTAGTGTAGTTCCCTATCTGCGCGATGTTCAGATTCAACAACCACTGAAATTCCCGGTTATCAATATTCATTTCGACAGGTACAAGATTGCACAGATGGGTTTAAGCCTGCCCGATGTGGCGCTCTCGGTTACAGAGGCCACATCTTCCAGCCGCTTCACCAATAAAAATTTGTGGTTAGATGTAAACAACTCATATACCTACCAGACACAAATAGAGGTGCCTGAGTATGACATGAATGATATGAGCCAGGTAAAATCTATTCCGCTGATAAAGGGAATGAATCGCCCGTTTCTTGCAGACGTCGCTACTTTTTCTGTCGACTCAGTTCCCGGGGAGTATGATCGTTCCGGCCCAAGGCGTTTCGTTACTGTAAGCGCTAACATTAATAAATGCGATTTAGGAAGGGCAACCGATGCAGTTCAGAAATCAATAGCTGAATTAGGCGAGCCACCTAAGGGTTTGCAGATGCAAATAAAAGGAATGTCGAGCTTATTGATAGAGACTTTTTCAAGTTTGCAAACCGGGTTATTGACAGCGCTTGTTGTTATTTTATTATTGTTAGCAGCCAACTATCAATCGTTCAAACTTTCGCTTATTGTATTGTCTACAACTCCTGCCGTTTTGCTTGGCGCATTATTGTTTCTGCTGGCAACAGGTTCAACGTTAAACCTGCAATCGTACATGGGAATTATAATGGCTATAGGTGTTTCGGTAGCAAATTCTATTCTTATAGTTACCAATGCAGAAAACCTGCGACCGAAATATAGAAGCGCTACAAAAGCTGCTAAATTAAGCGCATCAGTGCGCTTACGCCCAATATTAATGACAAGTTTAGCAATGATAGCAGGAATGATTCCGATGGCTGCCGGTTTCGGTGAAGCAGGCGATCAAACCGCTCCGCTGGGCAGAGCCGTAATAGGCGGATTAGCTGCATCTACCTTGGCCGCTTTATTTATAGTGCCATTGGTATATTCAGTGGCTCTGCAAAAAACTTCCTTCGATGACCCTTCGTTGTTACCTGAAAAACAATAAATTAAAAATTTCCGATTATGAAAAATATAGTTAGTATATCAGCAACCGTCATTTTGTTTTCCCTGGTATTTACATCTTGCTCAAGGAAGGATAAGGATACTTCCGAGAAAGTCTCTGCTGTTAAGTATACATTATATCCTTTAAAAATGCAAGAGGCTCTTCCAACCACATTGCGTTTACCTGCACAGCTTAACCCTTTTTATGAAGTAAGTATATATCCGAGGGTGACGGGTTACATAAAAACCCTTCCGGTAGATATTGGAAGCGTTGTAAAAGAAGGGCAAGTGCTAATGGAAATGGAAGCGCCCGATGTTGAGCAGAACAGTTTGTCGGCACAGGAAAGGTATATAAAGGTGCAGGCAACCTATCGTGCAAGTAAAGATAATTATTACCGGTTGCTTAATACAGCCAAAACAGCCGGAGCCGTTTCGCCAAACGATTTGCAACTGGCACAATCTCAAATGCAATCGGATAGTGCGCTTTGTAACAGTGAAAAAGCAAACTGGATGGCAATGGAAGCGTTGAAGGATTATTTAATTGTAAGGGCGCCTTTCGACGGAACTATTACTTCGCGGAATGTTCACCCCGGAGCATTAGTTACAACAGGCAGTAAAACTGACATGAAGCCTTTACTTGAATTGCAGCAGGTATCGAAATTGCGGTTACAGGTAAAAGTGCCTGAAACATTTGCAACCCAGCTTGAAGATGCTCAAAATGTTTCTTTTGTAGTGGATGCACTTCCGGGAAAAACATTTACAGGAACAATCAGCCGCCAGGCAAATTCCCTGGACGATAAATACAGGAGTGAAGCTTTTGAAATTGATGTAATTAATTCTGATAATTTGCTGATGCCAGGAATGTACGCAGAGGTTTTGCTTCCATTAAAGGGGCACTCAAATGCCTTAATCGTTCCTCAATCGGCCGTAGTTATTTCTACCGAAAGAAAGTATGTGATAAAAGTACAGGGTAGTAAGGCTGTATTAGTAGATGTAACAACCGGCAACGAAGCAAACGGAAGTATAGAAATATTCGGAGATATAAAACCGGGAGATTCAGTTATTGAAAAGGCAAATGATGAAATTAAACCGGACCAGGTTATTAATTAAACACTATGAAAAGTACCATAATATATTTTTTAACCGGCGGTATTGTAACGGTATTAATTGTACTCCTCGAAAAAAGCGGGTTCAGGCTACTGTCGGGCCTTGCAACATTAATGCCTGTATTCACATTGGTATCTTATATATTCATTGGTGAATCGCAAGGAGGAGTTGCTGTCAGCAAGCATTCACAATTTGTACTGGTAGGAACCTTATTTACCTGGGTACCCTATATGATTGTTATTGCATACCTGGCTCCTAAAATAGGGTCATACAAGGCAATTGCTGCGGGAATGGGTGTTTTTACCGTACTCGCCCTTCTTTTTGTCTTTATTGTAGATAAGTTCAACCTGTTTAAATAGGTTGGCTGGTAATACAGTATTCTAAAACTCGAATTTGTAGCCGATACCCTTAAGGGTCTTTATCTTGTCTTCACCCAGTTTCTGGCGCAGTTTGCGGATGTGAACGTCAATAGTACGGTCGCCTACTATAACGTCTTCTCCCCAAATTTTATGAAGTATGTCTTCGCGGCTGAATACTTTACCGGGTTTCGAGGCAAGCAATGAAAGCAGTTCGAATTCCTTTTTAGGAAGTGAAAGGTCGTTTGCACCCACCTTAACACTGTAGCTTTCTTTGTTTATACTTATTCCACCGCCCACATCAATAATACCCGATGAAATTCCTTCAGGCTGGTTGCGGCGTCTTAATAAAGCATGTATGCGGCTGATAAGGATGCGCGGTTTCAATGGCTTTGAAATATAGTCATCGGCCCCAGCATCAAGCCCGGCAATTTGCGAATAATCTTCGGTGCGTGCGGTAAGGAACACTATAAATGAATTCTTGGTTTCGGGCAGTGTTCTCAACTCCTTGCATGCTTCTATGCCATCCATTTCAGGCATCATTACATCAAGGATTATTAAATTAGGAAGTACTTTCCTGGCTGTTTGTATGGCGCTTCTTCCGTCGGAGGCGGTAAAAACTTCATAACCTTCCTTTTTAAGGTTGTATGATAAGAAATCAAGTACATCGGGTTCGTCGTCTACCAGCAGTATTTTTATATTGTCCATAGATATTTATTAGGGTTATCTATTAATAATAGAGCGCAAAGTTATGCTTAAATAACCAGGAAAGAAGCTTTTGAGGGTTTGTTAACGATTAATTCATATACAATTAATAAAAACAGATAAATTGCTGAAAATCAATTACTAAAAAAAGCAACTGTTAACAATTCCTTAACATTGAGGAAACATGTGGTTAAGGTTACAAAGGCACTTTTGCGGCGTCCGAAAAACAACTAAAAAGGACACACAAAAACAAAACACTATGAAGACAAAAACAACTACAAAATTACTACTGGGGTTGGCCGCTTCTGTATTTGCGCTTGGCAATACAAATGGGCAAACCAACCAGCAGTTGAATTCAAATGCTATTTCATTAATATCAAATGGATCTGGTACAGCAGCACCGGGTGGTAACTTATGGGGTTACGTATTTGGCGATTATGCATACGTATCTCAGGGTGATTCAGCAGGAAGGGGAACAAAAATGCAGTATAAGGGCTTAGCCGCTTCTGGCCAGCAACAAAACCCTAATGCTTTTGAAGTTAGGCGTGCTTATTTAGGTTACAATTATAACATCAACAGCAAGTTTTCAGCTTATGCTTTAATGGCTTACGAAGGCGATTATGATGTTAACAATAACAGGACAGTATATTTAAAGTATATCTATTTTAAATGGAAGAACATTTTCAAAGGTTCTGACCTTAAAATCGGACAACAGGCTACCAATTCATTTGCTAATGCATACAATACCGAGCCTTTGATGGGTTACCGTGCTTCAGAAAAGACCATTATGGATATGCACGGAATGGATGGTTCATCAGACATGGGTGTAACTTTAGAAGGTAAATTATGGAAAGCCGGTGATGCCGATACGGCTAACACACCAACCTTTATTGGGTATAGCGCAATGTTGGGTGACAACTCAGGTAACACACCGGTGCCAGTATTTACAGGTGCAGGAACAGCCCCTAATACAACAACTGATGTACTTAAGAAAGTAAGGGCAAACGTTTATGTAAACACTTTAAACGGAAAGTTGACCGTTGGTTTATATACCGACTACTATAACTATGGTAACCTTCCTTATGCAAAATCATCAACCGTTCGCCAGGTAGCTCAACAAACCATGAAGGCCTATGCAGTGTATAACGCTAAATGGTTCGGTCTTGGATTTGAATATGTAAACCAGACACTTAAGAATGGCGAAACCGAAACTAATCTTACAACTCCTGCCAGCAATGATACCACAAATGCTTCACAAGGAGGCATTTCAATCTTTGCTCATGGAACTATTATCCAGAAAAGGCTGAACATTTTTGCAAGGTATGATATGTACACTGCTGACAATAATTATACGTATAGCTCTACCACACCTATAATTTATAACACTTACTTCAGCAACCTTGGTGGCACACCTGGTAAAACAGCTGTTTCCAACGTTTCTTATAAAGAAACCTTTATGAACTTTGGATTGGATTGGACTCCTACCGATGACAAGAAGGTTCACTTCATGCCTAACGTATGGATGTATGGTATCAATAATGCTTACGGTTCAGACAACCTGAAGAGCGATAACTATATGGTTTACCGTATAACTTTCCTTTGTGCATTCTAATAATAAATAATTAAAACCAGGGAGGGTGGGTAAAACCACCCTCTGGGGTTTTTCAGGCCCTAAAAACAAACCCTAAATAAAAAACAATGAAAAACAGAATCTTCAGACAGTTAGCTTTGGCAGGTGTTGCGTTAAGCGTGGGCCTGGCTTCATGCAATTCAAGCGGTGGCGATAAAGCTGCCGATAACTCTGCCGACAAGCAATTGCTCGGCGCGGGTGCAACCTTTCCTTACCCGCTTTATTCTAAAATGTTCAGCGATTACGGCACTACCTCGGGTATGCAAACCAATTACCAATCCATTGGCTCAGGTGGCGGTATTAAACAAATTATGAGCAAAACAGTTGACTTTGGCGCATCTGACGCGTTCCTCAGCGACGACGATATTAGCAAGGCCCCGGCTCCTGTAGTGGAATTTCCCACATGTATTGGCGCTGTTGTGGTTACTTACAACCTTCCTGATAATCCTCAACTTAAGTTGACTCCTGATATCATTGCAGGTATATTCCTGGGTGATATTAAGAAATGGAATGATGAGAAGATTAAGAGCGAAAACCCTGACGTAAAACTTCCCGATATGGACATTACTGTAGTTCACAGGTCTGACGGAAGCGGCACTTCATTTATATTCACCGACTACCTTTCGAAAGTTAATGCTGACTGGAAATCGAAAGTGGGTACCGGAAAATCACCTAACTGGCCTGCAGGCGTGGGCGGAAAAGGCAACGAAGGTGTTGCGGGTGTTGTAAAACAAACCCCCGGTTCAATCGGTTATGTTGAATTAGCATATGCCATACAAAATAACATGTCTGCCGCTTCTGTGAAGAATGCTGCCGGCAATTATGTTAAAGCCAGCCTCGATGCTGCAAGCTTATGCGCCAATGGCGATATTCCTGCCGATACACGTATTACAATTACCAATTCAAATGTTGACCAGGCGTATCCTATAAGCAGCTTTACCTGGATTATAGTATATAAAGAGCAGAAGTATGGTGACAGGAGCAAAGATAAAGCTACCAACCTGGTAAAAGAATTGTGGTGGATGATTCACGACGGGCAGAAAGCCTGCCAGCCGCTGAACTATGCCCCGCTTCCTCCTAAAGCAGTTGCAGCCGCTGAAGCCGTGTTGAAATCGGTTACATTCGACGGACAACCTATTTTACAATAAGGAAGAAAAAACTTCACCGCCCGCTAAAAGTTCTTTTTGTGTGAGGTTGTGTTTTGGTAAGGGGAGAGCCGGCGGGCACTCCCTTTTATTCTTTAATGGCTTTTTGGGTTTTAATTTATGCAAATGAGCAAAGGAAGGGTTTTACAGAATAAAATATTTCTCAAGTCTATAAGCGGCTCTGCCATTATAGTTACCCTTTTACTCGTTGCATTTTTTCTCACTCTTCTTATCGCATCGTGGCCGGGCATTAAAGCTAACGGCATTTCCTTTTTATGGGGCAAAACCTGGGACCCGGTAAACGACCACTATGGCATGCTGCCATTTTTAATCGGTACCCTTTTAACATCTTTCCTGGCCCTGATCATTTCCGCCCCGTTCTCAATTTCAGCGGCCCTTTTCCTTGGCGAATATTTTTCCAAAGGTTTAATACCCAATATTTTCAGGAACGTTATTGAATTACTTGCTGCCATACCTTCAATAGTGTATGGTTTCTGGGGATTATTTACCATTACGCCCCTTGTACGGGCGCTTGAAATAAAACTGGGCGTGCCTGCCATGGGCCTGGGTATTTTTTCCGCTTCGCTAGTGCTTTCTATAATGCTTATACCTTATTCGGTTTCGCTTATCCGCCAGGTAATAAGCATGACACCCATACAACTTAAAGAAGCTGCATACGGGCTTGGGGCCACACGTATGGAAGTAATTATGAAAGTTATTTTGCCGGCTAACCTGTCGGGAATTTCAGCGGGTTTCCTTCTATCATTGGGAAGGGCGCTGGGTGAAACCATGGCTGTTACGGTATTAATAGGTAATTCACCTAAAATACCCACCGGTATATTCAGCCCATCGAATACCATGGCCAGTTTAATTGCAAATGAATTCAGCGAGGCAGTGGGTTCTGTTTATTCCGCTTCGCTGGTTGAAATAGGATTACTGCTTTTTGTGGTAACCACCATTATTAATCTTATAGGCCGTATAATTATTAAGCGATTCTCAGTAAAACTATGACAACGGTTGAAATAGCAGGAATAAAGAGGCGGAAGTTTACTGACAGCGTATTCCGTTATACAGTATATACACTTACCTTTTGTTGTCTTGCTGTTGTATTTATAATTCTCTATTACATATTTGAGAAGGGAATTACATGTATTGACTGGAATACATTTACCAAATTGCCCAAACCCGTTGGCGAAAGTGGCGGTGGCGTTCTTAATGCCATAGTGGGTAGCTTAATGGTAGTTAGTGTCGGGGCCGTAATAGCCATTCCCTTGGGAATTTCGGTAGGCATATACCTTGCCGAGAACCGGGGTAAGCTGGCAGCCGACAGGGTAAGCATTGCAATAGATGTATTGCAGGGAGTACCCTCAATAGTAATTGGTATGGTTATTTATGTCTGGATGGTAAAGCCCCTGGGCGAAAATGGCTTCTCATCTCTCTCGGGTAGCATTGCCCTGGCTATAATGATGTTGCCGCCGGTAGTAAAAAATACGGAAGAAACGCTTATACTTATTCCCACCACCATAAAAGAGGCTGCCCTCGGACTGGGCGCCTCCGATTTTCGCATGACCATGAAGGTTCTGCTTCCCACTGCCATAGGCGGTATATTTACAGGTTGTATGTTAGGTGTAGCGCGTATTGCAGGTGAAGTGGCACCATTGCTGTTCACTGCTTTCGGCAACCCGTTTTTAAATTTCAACATACTGAAACCTGTCAGTACCTTGCCGCAGATTATTTTTAATTATGGTACCAGCCCATACGACGATTGGCAGCGCATAGCATGGGGCGGTTCGGTTATATTGGTAACTTTTATTATTATACTTAACGCAATAGTGAAAATTTTTGAGAGCAAATGGAAGGTACAATTTTAAGAACAGAAAACCTGTGTGCCTTTTTCGGTACTAACCAGATATTGAAAGAAATCAATATCGATATACCGGAAAAGAAAGTTACGGCTTTTATGGGGCCTTCAGGATGCGGTAAAACTACGTTTCTGCGCTGCATAAACCGTATGCACGAACTTACCCCTGACGCTTACGTAAAGGGGAAAATAAGGCTGCATTACGAAGACGTTTACCAGATGGATGCCATGACGCTCAGAAGAAGAGTAGGTATGGTGTTCCAGAGGCCCAATCCCTTCCCGACTATGAGCATAAGGGAAAACGTAATTGCAGGCTTTACGCTGAACAGGGTGAAACTGAAAGCCAAAGAAAAAGAAGAAATAATACAGGATGCCTTGAGCAAAGTGGCTTTGTGGGAAGAGGTGAAAGATAAGCTTGACAAAAAGGCTACATCGCTTTCGGGTGGGCAGCAGCAGCGCCTTTGCCTGGCCCGTACTGTGGCCATGAAACCTGAAGTTATTTTGCTTGATGAACCTACTTCGGCACTGGATCCCCTGTCAACAGCCAAGATTGAGGACTTGCTGTATGAACTGAAGGGTAATTATACAATAGTAATTGTAACACACAACATGCAGCAGGCCGCGCGTATAAGCGATGTTACGGCTTTCTTCTACCTGGGTGAACTGCTGGAATTCGACGACACCAAGAAAGTGTTTACCAACCCTAAGAATGAGAAAACACAGAATTACATTACCGGAAGGTTCGGTTAAGCCTTATTTTTATGTAACTTTAATCCTAACCTGAATTATTAAACCTCAAATAGAAAAATGGAACACCTTAAATCTGAATTAGACACCTTACGCTGGGAATTATCTCAAATGTATACACTTGTATTTTCGCAAGTAAAAAAGGCGCACGGCGTTTTTATTGAAAATAATACAGCTTTAATAAAGGAAATAGCTGCGACTGAAAAACTGGTTAATGCAAAAGAGTTGCAGATAGACAGCCGGTGCGAAACTATACTGGCTTTATTTACACCTGTGGCGGTTGATTTACGCTTTGTTCTTTCAGCCCTTAAAGTGAACGTGAACCTGGAAAGGATTGCGGATATTGCCGATGGTGTTTCACGCATGGTATCGCATTCCAAGGTTCATTTTGATAAGGAAATAATGGATAAGGTTGAAGCGAAAAAAGCATTCGATACAGTTATTGAAATGTTCAATTGCCTTATTCAGGCGTTTGAAAAGGAAGATACATTACTTGCCCGCGATGTTTTTGTTAAAGACGAAATTGTGGATGAAATAACCACAAAGTCAATTGATATAACTGAAGAGTATTTTAAAAATTCAGAAAATATTACCCAGGTAATACCGCTCATAAGTATTATGAAAATGATAGAGAGAACGGGTGACCATTTAAAGAATATTGCGGAAGAGATAATATTTTATGCTGAGGCAAGGGTGCTTAAGCATGGAGGAAAGGAATCTGAGGCCTAATCATTCGGCTGAAGATAGCTTCTCCACTTTTCTATAACGGCCTGTATATCGGCGGGTAACTCCGATTCAAAAAGCATTTTTTCGCCGCTTACCGGGTGAATAAAGCCAAGTGACTGGGCGTGTAAGGCCTGCCTGGGCATAAGTTCAAAACAGTTTTCTACAAATTGCTTGTACCGGCCCAACGCCTGCCCTTTCAGTATTTTGTTGCCTCCATATACTTCGTCGTTGAAAAGCGGGTGGCCAATGTAGGCCATGTGTACCCTTATCTGGTGTGTTCGGCCGGTTTCAAGCCTGCATTCAATTAAGGTCGCATAACGGAAACGTTCCAGTACTTTATAATGGGTAACAGCATGCCTGCCTTGCGAAGCATCGGGAAAGGCAGCCATTTTTTTGCGGTCGCGCAGGTCGCGGCCAATATTAGCTACCACCGTTCCCTCATCTTCCTGTAGGTTACCCCACACCAATGCCACGTAACGCCTGTGCACATCTTTCTGGTGAAATGCTTTCGATAGCCTGTTAAGTGAAATATCGTTCTTGGCAATTACCAGCAGTCCCGATGTGTTTTTATCAATACGGTGAACAAGGCCCGGGCGCAACCGGCTGAAAGGGTCTTTGTCCGTTTCATTTTTGCTTTCAGGCAGTGAATCAATATGGTACATAAGGGCATTCATAAGCGTGCCTGTGAAATTGCCCACCCCGGGGTGTACCACCATCCCCGGTTCTTTATTTATTATCAGAATATCATTATCCTCATACACAATATTAATGGGTATGTTTTCGGCTATAAGCTCAATTTCGCGTTTGGGGTAGGGGAATACCACACTTATTTCATCGTGCGGCCTTACCTTGTAACTTGCCTTGGTAAGTTTTTTATTGACAAGTACATTTCCGGAGTCTATGGCATGCTGTATACGGGTGCGCGTACCACCCGATATTTTGTACATAAGGAACTTGTCAATCCGAAGCAAATCCTGCCCCGGGTCAACAACAAAATGGAAATGTTCAAACATTTCCTGGTCTTCATCGGGTATTTCAGGTACATCGGCTTCCATAGTAAAGGGGTATAAATAAAAAAGGAGTCCCTTCGGAACTCCCCTTTTATTTCTTGTTAAAAAGGATTACTTCTTTGCGGTATCCTTCTTCATGCTATCCATAGCCATAGCTTTAGCAGCTGAGTCAGCCTTAGCTTTCTGAGCAGCCATCATAGCGGCTTGAGCTTTGTTGGTTGAATCTTGCTTTAAAGAATCAGCTTTTTTCTGAGCCATTTCTTTATCTTTAGCGCTAGGTCCGCAAGCAACGAATGCAAACGCACCGGCAATAGCAATAAGAGTTACTACTTTTTTCATCTTTGTGTTGGTTTGATGGATTAAAATTGGGTGCAAATGTATAATTATTTTCGTTACGCAAACAAAAACGACATTATTTTTCTATAAAACATGGTAAATGAGCTATTTACCTGTTATAACAAACTCGGTACGGCGATTTTTTGCCCTTCCTTCTTCCGTACCATTGCTGGCAACAGGGTTGGCTGCGCCCATGCCCTCAAAGGTTAGCCGGTCGGCTGCTATACCCTCCTGCTGCTGGAGGGCCTGCATCACTGTATATGCCCTGTCCTTTGACAATGCCAGGTTATCTTTATCGCTGCCCACATTATCGGTATACCCCACTATTTTTATTTTAATACCCGGGTTTTCTTTCAAAAACTTTGCAAATTCATCGAGCACGGCCATTGAAACAGGCTCCAGTTCTGCCCGGTTAGTTTTATAATAAATATCGTGCAGCTGGTAGTTTTCGCCAACCTTTATTTCTTTCATCTCAACTTCGGCTTGTACAGGTTTACCTGTAAAGGTATCCTTTTGTGTTATCAGGGTTGAGTTAAATGCCATGCCTTTTTTCTTGTACGTAACCATATAGCTGGCCCCTTCTTGTAATGTAACGGCTGCCGCAAAACGCCCTGTTGTCGTATCGTTCATAACGTTTACAGGTTTTTTAGTTTTTGTGTCGGTAATGGTTACCTCAGTCCCTGAAGCTATATCGCCATCTTTGGTTTTAGCCTGGCCTGTTATAACCGCTACTTTCTGCGGCCTTGCCGCGCTATACAATGGAAACTGGTATATATCCCATCCGCCCATGCTTTTACCATTGGCCCGCGTGGGGTCGTTAGAACAGAAATAGCCTGTTTTGCCATCGGTACTTACAAAAAAGCCAAGGTCGTCGCCGGCGCTGTTAATAGGGTAGCCAATATTTACAGGCTCCTGCCATTTGCCGGTACTGTCGGCACGGGAGTAAAAAATATCGTAACCGCCTATACCGAATCGCCCGTCAGATGAAAAATATAATGTATGGTCGTCAGTATGTATAAAAGGGCTTTTGTCGTTACCCGGCGTATTAATTGTGGGACCCAGGTTTACAGGCGTACCCCATACGCCGGTATTGGGGTCTTTATTAGTCATCCATATATCTATTTTGCCATAACCGCCTTTCCTGTCGCTGGCAAAATAAAGGGTAAGGCCATCGGCGGAAATAGACGGCTGAGAATCCCAAGCATCAGGGTCATTCACCTGTTGCCCCAGGTTAGTAACATCTCCCCATTTATCGCCTTGGTAGTCGCTAAAGTAAATATCGGTATTGTAACCCCCTGACCCATTATCGCTTACAACGGTAAAATAAAGGTGGTTATCGTCAATGGTAATGGTCGGGCCTCCTTCGTTGCGTCCCTGGTTAAAGGGTGGGGCGGGCATAGGTTCGCCAACAGTAAATTCCCCGCCAGGCCCCCGTTCACTTCTCATAAAAAACTCTTTCATGCTTTCTTCCGACTGGTATACCTTATTCATGTCTTCACCCCCGCCTACAGGCAGTTTACGGGTAAAAAAAGCATATTGGTTATCGGGCGAAATACAGGCAAGGTATTCATTGTACTTGGTGCAAAGGCCCTTAACAGGCGAGGGGTCGAATGGAACCGTATGTTTGAAAATATCGACATAAAAGTGTGCGTATTTCAGCATTTGCTTGGCCTTGTACAAATAGTCATCATAAGTAGATGAGAATTTTTTCACATCATCATCTTTAAAGTCGAGAAACTTTTGCAGGTATGTTATGGCATCTTCATACTTTTCATCTTCGTAGTAATAACGCCCTATGTAATAATAAGGGTCGGAATGATAGTGGGGGCATTGCTTAATTACATTCTGAAAATAGGGGACAGCAGCTTCGTACGATTCACCTTTCAATATAGCCTCTTTAATAAGTTCTACACCATAAAGGAAATTGGCATCAACATAATCGGGCTCCAGCTCAATAGCTTGTTTCAGGTACTGCATGCGGTCCTGTCCCCTGTACTTTCTGTCAGTGCCTTTTTTATAAAGGTCCACCGCTTTTTTATCATCCATTACCTGGCAACTTGAGTCGGTTTGACACAAAGAGACCCCGTTGAAACCAAGGATAAACAGAAATAGTAAAAAAGTGTTTTTAAGAGTGATTTTCCGTAGCAGCATCGAGTCGTTATTTACCATCATATGTCGTAAAGCAACAAATACAAAAATAAGTAAAAACCTTAATAATTCCAGATACTAAATGGCCCCTTGCTCAATAAGATTAATTATGTCTTCTATATCCTTATCCTCGCCGGTCGGGTCATAGGTGTCTTTCATATTATTGCCAAATACGGTGGCTACTGTTTGCCACATAAAAGCTGAAAAAGAGCCCTTCAGTTCTTTCACCATTTCGTATGAAGTGGTACCCGTTTGCCGGTTAATGAGTTTTATCAGCAACCTGCCCTGGTCAATGGTAAGGTTTTTAAGGTCGTCTTCGTATTGGGTTTTTAATTGCTCCTCTACCTGTTTCAGGTACTTCTTTTTCTCTCTTTTATCGGGTATGGTATTCAGGGTTTGTTCGCACTGGTTAAAGGTGGCTTCAATCATTACGGCGTATGGGTAGGCGGCTTTTACGTTTTCTACCAGCACATAGTATTTTGTAGCCTCGGCCACGGTTGGAAAAACTTTATAGCCATATACCATAAGCTGGCAAAGGTCTACAACAGCAAGGGTATCGCCATTAGTAACAGTAGCCGGCAATTTAACAGGAATACGGTGCAGGTTGTTAGGGGGAACAGTTTTAACCTGGGCACTGCCATAAGCGCTTAATGCAATTCCTGCAAATAACAGCAGTTTTTTCATGCCTTTTTTTGATAATTAAACGTATTTCGTGCAATTATGTTGTAAAAACCCTTCAAAGTTAGCCCATTTTTTTGAAAAAATAGCATGCTTGAACTCAGGGGGTTAGTAAAATAATTATTAATTAAACGTAACTTTTCCTGCATTTGGCGTATAACTAGGCAAATTTGGCGTTTTAATGGTATATTTGCAGACTATGAAAAAAAGTAACTACAACTAATGGGACTCAATTTCCTGATATTCCTTGCTTCCTTTTTAGTCGCTTTTATATGCACCCCTCCGCTAATAAGAGTATCGTTACGTAAAAACCTTACCGATGCACCCGGTGATTTACGAAAACTGCATACCCGCAGCATACCCACGCTGGGAGGTGTAATGATTTTTGCCGGAACGTTGTTTTCATTTACCCTTTTGGTGCCTACTGTAATTGATGCATCCAGGGCCGGATTAGATGGCCCAACGGTTGCTGCCCTGGCTCACGATTCAAATTATCTTATTGCTTCAATAATACTTTTATTTTTTATTGGTGTAAAGGACGATATAATCGGTACTGCAGCCATATTTAAATTACTGGGGCATTTAATAGTGGGTATGATACTTGTGCTAATGGGTAACATACGCATAACCGGTTTCCATGGCCTCTTTGGCATATATTCTATTCCATACTGGGCAAGTGTTTTCCTCTCTGTATTCACTTACGTGGTTATTATTAACGCCATTAATTTTATCGATGGTATTGACGGCCTTGCCGCGGGCGTTGGCTTAATTGCATCGCTTGCGTTTGGTACCTGGTTCAGTTTTGCCCACAGCCCTGTTATGTCGTCGCTTGCATTTGCCCTTTCCGGTTCCCTGATGGGCTTCCTGGTTTACAATTTTTCACCGGCTAAAATATTTATGGGCGATTCCGGTTCGCTTATCATAGGGCTTATTTTGGCCGTACTGGGCATAAAACTTATTGAATTTGACCCTGCACAACTACCGGCGAGCATAGTGGGAATTTCAAGGCCATTGTTTGTAATGTGTGTATTGGCTTACCCGCTTATTGATGCGTTGCGCATTGTAATTTACCGCAGCCTTAAGGGCTCATCGCCACTTGAAGCCGACCGCAACCATATTCACCATGCCCTGCTTGACATGAAGCTTAACCACAGGCAGATTTCTGTTGTTCTTTACCTTTATACGGCAGTTATGATAGTTGCCGCTGTATTGGCGCAAAAACTGGAATCGACCTGGGCGCTTGTAATTGTTGGTGGCTTTGCCGTAATAACGTTACAATTACCTATTCTCATTAGGTTCAGGAAGCGGAAGACAAAATCGGGCATTGTAAAAGAAATGGACCGCCAGCAGGCCATATAGCGTTCACACAGTTTTATGGAGAAAATAAAAAAAGCGCCTGGCATATTGCCGGCGCTTTTAGTATATAATACCTGAATAACGTTAGTCTATCAACCCTTTATCCTTAGCTTGTGCATCATAGCGGCGCATTCTCACCAGCCAGTAGCAAAGTAAAAAGCAAATTAAAGCAATGTAAAATGCATCGGGGCCTACTCCGAGTTTTTGTAAAATTCTGAATGACCAGTCGAATACACGGCCAAGCCAGTTAAAAAAAGGCGAGGCGGAAAAACTATACCAGCTGAGAAACATAATGTAGATTTTGGGCAAATATAATAATTATTCATAGTCGCGTTATTCAAATTACGGGTCTAATTTTTCAACATTGTCTTCTTCTCACCGCCGAGTGTGTTTAAAACTTTATTCTACCTGACCCCGATAAAAACTATATAATTGCAAGAGTCAACCTTTTAGCGGCTTTTCATGCTTTTACGTATATTAAGGTCAAACCCTATTTTATTGCTGGTACTGTCAATATTGGCAGGAGCAGGTGCCTGGTTCTGGATTGCTTTTTCCCCAGCGCGTTATGCCTTTTATATTAACACGGGCCCCATCTTCAACGTCTTTTTCGGATGGCTTATAAAGTTGCCGGTACTCAACATTATTTTTGGTCTTTTGGTTATTTTACTGCAGGCTTTTTCATGGAACGCTTTTGTGAATAATAATTCATTACTCAAGCAGTCTACCTATTTCCCGGCATTCTTCTTTATTCTCCTGGCATCGTGCCGCCCTTCGCTTATCTGCCCCTATCCTTCCATGTTTGCAACTCTTTTTCTCATCCTGGCCATGCGCCGCCTTGCCGCAAGTTATAAAAAGGAAAAGGCGCTGTCGGAAGTATTTGATGCAGGGTTATTTATTGGTATCGCTTCCCTGTTTTATGTGCCTGTTATGGTTTTCCTGTTGTTTTTATGGATTGCCATACTTATTATGCGTTCGCTTATATGGAGGGAATGGGTTGCCGCTGTTATTGGTTTTGCCTTGCCGTTCGGGTTTGCATTGGCATATTACACCTTGTTTTTTACGCCTGAAAAATTCTGGTACGAGAAACTTCTTATGGCTGTCGGCACTTACCGTTTACACTGGTCGTTCAGCTGGCAGCAGTGGTTTTTACTGATTACAATGATTTGTGCTTGTATTGCAGGTGTATGGTTTTATATAAACAAGATAACCGATAATGTACTTAAGGCTCAGAAAATATGGATACTTATGTTGTGGTTCATATTTTTTGGCGCTGTTTCGGTCTTTATTGCTCCCGAGCGCGATGCCCGTTCACTTATGATTATGGTGCTCCCTGTATCATTCATTTTCTCAAATTATTTCCTTAAAGCTAAATCGAAGGTGTGGCCCGAATTTTTGTTCCTTGGCATTATTATAGCGGTAGCCTTAAATATTATTTTTTGAAAGGAAGAAAGCGGTACATTGTAAATGAAAAAGGTAGTAAATTTGCAGCTCACATTAAAAGAATAATGGCAAAGTTTGGAGTGGTAGTTTTCCCGGGGTCGAATTGCGACCATGATATGTTGTATGTAATGGAGCAGATACTGAAACAAAAGGCTGTTCCGCTTTGGCATAAAGAAACTGATTTGCAGGGCTGCGAGGCCATAATATTGCCGGGTGGCTTTTCCTTCGGCGATTACCTGCGTTCGGGCGCTCTGTCTAAATTCTCGCCTATTATGAATGAGGTGATAGAGTTCAGTAAAGAGGGTGGTTATGTATTTGGTATATGCAACGGGTTCCAGGTGCTTTGCGAAGCGGGGCTCTTACCCGGCGCTTTGCTGGCCAATACCAGCCGCAAGTTCAGTTGCAAAAATGTGTTCCTTTCCGCCGAAAATTACGACACCGCTGTTACCCGCAATATACCTAAAGGACAAGTATTAACTATACCCATTGCCCATGGTGAGGGCCGCTTTTACGCCGACCCTGCTGAACTGGAAAAGCTAAATAAAAACGGCCAGGTGCTTTTCAGGTATTGCAATGCAAAGGGCGAAATAACCAATGATGCTAATCCCAATGGCTCAATTGAAAATATTGCAGGTATATGCAACGAAACCAAAAACGTATTTGGCATGATGCCTCACCCTGAAAGGGCGTCAGATGAAGTGCTGGGCAATACAGACGGGCTTATGATACTTAATTCGCTTATTAAGGCAGTTCAGAAAAATACGCTCATCAGCAACAGGGTGTAAACGCAACGCGTTTCTACTTCTCGTAAAAGTGCATTTCTTTAACATACTCGGCCACCGGTACAGGCATCATGTGCCTTACGTCTTTTTTCTCCTTAATGGCCTTTCGTATAAAGGTCGATGATATTTCCATAACAGGGGCCCCGGTAATGTGAATATTGGGGCGGTTGGCATAGGCAGGAATAGTAAAAGATTCTTTACGCGGATATACATATATCTCATAATCCTCAAGCAGCCTTTCGTAGTTCTTCCACTTGTGGAGAGTAGTAAGGTTATCGGCCCCCATAATAAGCGCAAACTCTTGTTTGGGGTATTTTTCTTTCAGGTAAGTAAGGGTGTTTATGGTGTACGAGGGCCTTGGCAAATCGAACTCAACGGTACTGGCTTTAAACCGGTTGTCAAATTCAATGGCCAGCCTTACCATTTGCAGGCGCTGCTTTTCGGGCAACAGGCTTTTTTCCTGTTTAAGTGGGTTTTGGGGCGATATAACAAACCAAACCTTGTCGAGCCCGGTAAACTCGGCCATGTATTCGGCAATAACCAAATGGCCTATGTGAATGGGGTTAAAGGAGCCGAAGAACAGACCTATTTTTTTTGCAGGCAAAGGCATACCTTAGTTGTTGCCTTTAAAGGGTTTGGTATGCACACTCTGGAAATCGGCGCAGGAGCCGCAGTGGTTTTTAGGGCGAAAAATAAAACAGCCCGATAAAAGTACCAGGCAAATAAACCCTAAGGCCAGTGGTGTATGTTTTTTAATACCCTTCATAATATTACAAAGATAGCACTAAG
>Ga0206802_1040_pt1 | contig 32704 bp, 27 predicted proteins | sample Alteio_BWOrgCont_63_FD_152902 | JGI IMG/M metagenome (GOLD analysis project Ga0206802, IMG submission 152902) | Enriched cells from forest soil in Barre Woods Harvard Forest LTER site, Petersham, Massachusetts, United States -... | ecosystem: Environmental > Terrestrial > Soil > Temperate forest >... | reverse complement strand
ATTTTCCAGCGTGGAAGTCATATCGCTTTGATGCGCCAGCAGCGAGCGTTGCGGCTCCGGCATGGCTTCCGATTCCACTCGTTCGAAGGCCGGGACATTCTCGCCGCGCAGCACGTAAAATTCGTGCAACGGATAAAGGCCGGAAATGGCCGGCGGCGTGAATGGGGCCAGGGTGTTTTCTTTGGTCTTCAGGCGTACCTCGCGTTCTTGTGCTCGGGGAGAAAAAATTCGTGCAACAACCGATCCACTTGCAGCAAGCCTTCGCGGTTCAAGACCACCGCGTCACCCTCAACTGCGCCGAAGCCCCAATCGCTCAACACGCGCAGCGGCTGGGCAAAACGCTGGCGCGGATCCACGCCGAATTTCTTCTGGAAATAGCCGCAATCGGTCCGCCCCAATTTCAGTTGCAAAATAAATTCGCGAATCAGGCGCTCGTCCGCATTCGGGGTCAGGGCGCGATAGATGGGCAATTTCCCGGACTGCACCGCTTTGACGTAAGGCTCGAAGTCGTGCAGGTTCTGGCAGTGCGTTCCTTGCAGATGGCCGAACGAGGCCACGCCCAGGCCGATCAAATCCGCCCCCGCCCAAAGCCGGTCGCGATAAATGAACTTTGTTTTTTCCTTGTTCTTGACGGCCGTGTAGGCGCTGCCGACGGTGTAGCCCTCCCGCTCCAGTTCCGTGAAGGCCCAGGCGACCCACGCGCGTTTGGTGTCCCAATCAGCCACCGGGGCCACCAGTTTTCCGGAGGCCTTCATTTGCTGGTAAATATCGGTGTTGTAAGGGACTTCCATCTGGTAAATCGTCACGCTGTCGGGCGACATTTCAATGGTTTTGCGGACACATTCCTTCCAGTTGGCTTCCGTCTCCTCAACCATGCCGGCAATCAAATCAATGTTGATTTGCGGAAATTCCAACTCGCGCGCATACGAATAGGCGCGGGCGATTTCCTTGCTGTGATGAGCGCGGCCGTTGACTTCCAAAATGTGATCGTCAAAATTTTCCACGCCCAGACTTAGCCGCGTCACGCCCATTTCGCGAATGGCCTTGAGCTTGTGGCTGGTCAAGGTTCCAGGCTCGCATTCGAAAGTCACTTCCTCCGCTCCGTCCCAGGAAATCAGGCGCTTCATTCCATCGGTGAGATGACGGAGTTGCTCGACTGAGAGATAAGACGGGGTGCCGCCGCCGAAATAAACGAAATTGGCCTTGCGCCCGCCGACGACCGGCTGGTTCGCGTAAAGAGACAGTTCTTGCAGCGCAGCCTCGATGTATCCGCGAATGGCTGCCGAGTCTTTGTCGGTATAAACTTTGAAATAACAGAAATGGCAGCGCTTCCGACAAAACGGAATGTGAAGATAAACTCCCAGCGGCGTCCCGGGAACGGGTGGCCGCGCGAGCGCCGCAAACATGTCCGGCACATGATCGGGCTTCCAAAAGGAAAAGGGCGGGTAATTGGAGACGAAGTAATTGCCGACCGTCGTCTGCTTTTGCAGAGCCGGGCTGGGTGGAGGCGCTGTTTCTGTAGGGGTCATAACATTTTCAACTTTTTTGGCCGAAGCAATAGACGTTGCCATCGTCGGAACCTATCACAATTTTTTCATCCGCCACGGCGGGAGAACTCGCCACCGCCTGGCCGACTTCATAAGACCAAAGCTGTTTTCCCTCTGCCAGCGAGACCATATAAACAAGGCCGTCGTCGGAGCCGAACTCGACTTTGTCGCCGGCTACCACGGGCGAGCTTTCAACTTTGCCGCGAGTGGGAAATTTCCAAAGACTTTTTCCATCGGCGCGATCCACGCAATGGAGCGCCTTGTCGTGCCCGCCAAAAATCACGCGGTCATCCGTCACCGCCGCCGCCGCCATGTAAGGAAAGTCCAAGTCTTTGTAGCGCCAGATAACTTTGCCTTCTTTGATGTCCACGCACAAAAACTCGTTGTCATAATGCCCGAAATAAGCCCGCCCGCCCGCCAGCGCCGCTGAGGCTGCAATGTAAGCGCCGGCGTCAATTTCCTTGATCTTCACGCCGGTGACCGCGTCGAGCACGTGAACCAATTCGTCGCATCCGCCGAACATGGCCTGGCCGCCGGCCACGGCGCAGGAGCCGTTGATGTAATTGCCCGTCTCGAAAGTCCAAAGAGGCACGCCATTGGTGGCGCTGAAGCAATATAGCTTGAAATCGTAGCTTCCGACCAAAATTCGAGGCGGGCCTTCGCCGGCAAGCACGGTATTGGCCGAGGCGAGAATTTTGCCCTCGGTCGTGAATTTCCAGAGTTGCTGGCCAGTGGAGGCGTCGATGGAATAAAAAATGCCATCCGTGGTGCCGACGAAGACGGCATGATTGGCCAGCAATGGCGGCGCTTGCAGGGCCGAGCCCGCTTTGAACGACCACGCTTCGGTGCCCGTGGCAAATTCCAGAGCGTGAACCTCCCCGTCATTGGAGCCAATAAAAACCCTGCCCCCGCCGATGACGGCCGAGGACTTGACCGGCCCGCCGGTTTTGAAACTCCAAAGCAAGCCCGGTTTGGCGGGCAGAGAACCGTTGGCCACGCCCGTCAAGGCGGGGTTCCCGCGGAAGATGGGCCAGTCAGCGGCGCCGACAGTAGCGCCCGCGCAGCACATCATCAAAATGATGGCACCACGACACAGCGCGACCAACGCACGTCTATCCGCCAGATGCATAATACGGTTATTTGGCCGCAAACAACATGACCCGGCCTGCCCCACTTTGCAACCAAAATAATACTTACACGTATTATTTTTGAAGGCCACGAGTCAGCGGGCGTGTCTCGCATTAGTCTGGTTCCGGGCGGAAAGAAGAGTCGAAATACCGCAATTGGAACGGGCTTCAACCCTTAAATTTAGTGGCCGCGACGCAGGCGTTGTGGCCGCCGAAGCCGAACGAGTTGTTCAGGATCGCCTTCACTTCCATTTCGCGGGCGACATTGGGCACGTAATCCAAATCACACTCAGGATCGGCGTTTTCCAAATTGATCGTCGGAGGCACGACGCCGGATTCGAGGGCTTTGACACAGATGGCCATTTCCACGCCGCCCGCCGCACCCAAAAGATGACCAGTGGCTCCTTTGGTTGAACTAACGGCCACTTTCTTGGCGTGCTCGCCGAAGACAGTCTTGATCGCTTGCGTCTCGGCCACGTCTCCTTGGGGTGTCGAGGTGCCGTGGGCGTTGATGTAAGAAATATCTGATGGGTTCAAACCGGCCGAACGCAGGGCCATGCGCATGCAACGGGCGGCGCCTTCGCCACCGGGTGAGGGCGCGGTCAGATGATGCGCGTCGGCGGCGTTGCCGTAGCCGGCCATCTCGGCGTAAATGCGCGCGCCACGGGCCTTGGCGTGCTCCAATTCCTCCAGGACCACGACCCCTCCGCCTTCACCCATGACGAAACCGTCGCGGTCGCGGTCAAAAGGGCGCGAAGAATGTTGCGGATCATCGTTGCGGGTGCTCAAGGCGCGCATGGCGCAAAAGCCGCCCAAACCGAGTGGGACGATGGTCGCTTCACTGCCGCCGGCGAACATGACGGTCGCGTCGCCCATTTTGATGGTGCGCCAGGCTTCACCCAAAGCGTGGGTGCCGGTGGCGCAAGCAGAACAAGTCGCCACGTTCGGGCCGCGCAAGTTATGATACATCGAAAAAAGTCCCGAGCCCATGTTGAGAATGAGCATCGGAATCATGAACGGCGAGAGGCGGCCCGGCCCTTTGGTCATCAAAATCGTGTGCTGTTCTTCAATCGTATGCAGGCCGCCGATGCCCGAACCAAGAAACACGCCAGCTTCGTCGCGGTTGATCTTGTTCAAATCCAGGCCGCTGTCCAGCAGCGCCTGATGCGCGGCGAAAACGGCTAATTGGGCATAACGATCCGTGCGCCGCGCGTCTTTGGGGGAAGGAAAAGCGGAGGAGGCGTCGAAATCAACGATCTCGGCCGCAATGCGCGTGGTGAAGGCCGAAGCATCAAAACAGGTGATCGGCTTCACGCCGCATTTGCCGGCGAGAATGTTCTCCCAGAACAAACCCGGTGAAGCGCCCAGAGAGGTGACAACACCGACCCCGGTCACGACGACTCTCCGCTCTGTCCAATTGCTGGCCATACAAAAAGGGCAGCGAGCTTTAAGCGCGCTGCCCTCGCACACCGCCGTGCAAATTACTTCTTCTGGCTGTCTTCAATATATTTGATGACATCCCCGACGCTTTGCAGTTTTTCCGCCTGTTCATCCGGGATTTCATTCCCAAACTCTTCCTCCAAGGCCATGACCAGTTCCACCGTGTCCAGGGAATCAGCCCCGAGATCCTCAATGAACTTGGCCTCCGGCGTCACTTGATCCGGATTGACGCCGAGTTGTTCGACTATGATATCCTTGACTCTCTGCTCTATAGATTTTTCAGCCATCTCAGCACTCCATTATTAGTTATTTCGTTTGTGTCTATGCCCGACGATTCCGTCAGCGTCAAGCCCTGAATCGCATTTTCTACATTTTTCACATGACCATCCCGCCGTCAATGGCCAGCACTTGGCCGGTCACGTAGCGCGCTCCCGGCCCGGCCAGGAACAAGGCGCCTTCGGCCACGTCCTCGGGCCTCCCCAAAGTGTTCAGCGGAATCCGCTTGAGCAACTCGGTCTTCATCTCCGTCGAAAGCACCGCCGTCATGTCTGTCTCGATAAAACCCGGCGCCAGCGCGTTGACGGTGACCCCGCGCGAGGCGAATTCCCGGGCCACAGCCTTGGTCAAACCCAGCAGACCCGCCTTACTAGCTGCATAATTGCACTGCCCGGCGTTGCCAATCAAGCCAATGACGGAAGAAATATTAATTATCCGGCCCGACCGCTGTTTGAGAAAGGAGCGGCTGAAGGCTTGGGTGAATAGAAAGGCGCCCTTCAAATTCGTATCCAGCACCGCCGACCAATCCGCCTCGCTCATGCGCATGAGCAACCCATCTCGCGTCACGCCCGCGTTATTGACCAAAATATCCACCTTCCCCGCCTCGGCCAAAATTTTCTCGCCCGCCGACGCGACGGCGGCAGCGTCCGAAACGTCCACAGCGTAAGCCCATGCCTTGCGCCCCAGGGATCGGACTTCGGCGGCGACTTTCTCGGCGTTTTCCATCGTGCGCGAAACGCAGGCGATGTCCGCCCCGGCGGCGGCAAATTTAAGCGCGATAGCGCGTCCGATTCCGCGGCCTGCGCCGGTGACGACGGCAATTTGGTTGGTGAGTTGTGACATAAATGCAATAAAAACTAACTATCGGCTGAGAGGGTTTTGACGGTTGCTTCCAAACTGGGAATGTCGGCCACATTGAGGATGATAACCGTTTTGTCAACGCGTTTGACAAATCCGCTCAAGGCCGTGCCTGGCCCTAATTCAATAAACCGCGTGAAGCCCTGCGCCAGCAAATAGCGAATGGATTCCTCGAATCGAACGGGCGAAATGACTTGCGCCGTCAGCGCCTGGCGAATCTCCTCCGGCCCGCCATGCGGCAAAGCGGTGACGTTGGAAATGACCGGCATGGAAGGCGATCGCAGCGCAACAGCATCGAGCATGGCTCTTACTTTCGGTTGAGCGCCAGCCATCAGGCGCGAATGATAAGCACCCGCGACAGGCAGCATCACGGCACGTTTGGCGCCTTTGGCTTTGGCCAGTTCGCAGGCGGCAGAGATCTTTTGCGCTTCGCCAGAAATGACCGTTTGGCCGGGGCAATTTAAATTCGCCATTTCAACATCCGCCGCCGCGCAGACTTCACGCAAGACTGCCGTTTCCAGGCCGAGCACCGCTGCCATCGCCCCGCGGGTCAATTCACAGGCTTCCTGCATGTAGCGCCCGCGCTGGCGCGCCATTGTAAGTCCATCTTCAAAGCTCAAGACGCCAGCCGCCGTCAGTGCGGTCAATTCGCCCAGGGACAATCCTGCCGTGGCCTGAAACGACAAGTCCGGCTTGAGTTCCTTGAGCAATTGAAACGCGACCCAACTTGTCAGAAAAATGGCCGGCTGCGCGTTTTCCGTGCGGGTCAATTCCGCCTCCGGCCCCTCGAAACAAAGGCGGGCCAGATCAAAGCCGAGGATCTCGCGGCTTTGATCATAAAAGGCCCTGGCCGAAGGGAATTGGGCGGCCCAATCGCGGCCCATGCCGGCAAATTGCGCCCCTTGCCCGGCGAACAGCAACGCGGTCTTCTGCATCATGCCGCCACTAAACACGAAGAGTTGGCTTTGGAAAAGAGATTTTTGGTGGTCAAAATCTCAGGAGTAGGAACTAAGGGCTGAGAGACTGGGTTTGGCATAGGAGGAGCGGACGCGGCGCAGATTGAACAGGGCCTGTTCCAGCAATTGCTTCTTTTCGATCGCGCGTTGTTTGCGCTCGGTCAGGATTTTTCCGTTTTGCGTTTCAAGTTCCAGCAAATGGTTGACTTCGGCTCGGAGTGGATTGGCAGCGGCTTCAGCCGGGTTTTCTGTCCGCCATTGTTCGACGGCCTGGCCCAACGGCGGCCTCAGAGCGGCTTTAGAGGCTTGGATGGTCCTTAACGAGGTCCAATGACCAGACCGGATGGCTTCGCCTTCAGCCCGGGTCATTTCCAGCCACTGTTGGAGAATGGCGGCAATGCGCTGGCGAGGGTCCATACTCAGCCTGTCGTCAGGCGGCGGCATCGCGATGGGCTTCGCCCCCGGTGCGCAGCATTTGAGCCCAACTGTCGCGCATCACGCGGAGGAGGGAAATGATCTCTTCGATGGGCTCCTTTTTCTTGGTGCGATTGGCCTGGCCCAGGCGGCGGTAAAAGTAGTTGTAGAGACGGCGGAAATTGACGGCGACCTCGCCCCCTTCTTTCATGTTGAGGGTGGCGTTTAGCTCATGGATGATGGCCTGGGCGCGGATGATATTGTTGCTGATGGTCTGGTTGAAAAGAAGCGGGTCCTGGTAATCGAAACCGGTTTTGGCTTTCTCCAGGAAGTTCAGCGAGCCATCAAAGAGCATCAAAACCAACTGGCCGGGCGAAGCGGTCTGCGCGGCTACTCTGCGGTAAGAGTCCCAAGGTTTGTTGCGTGTGATCATAAGCGTGCAAGGTCATCGGGGTCATCAGGTGTCGGACATCAGGCCGGAGGCCATTTGCCGGGCTACCGCCGAAAGCGTGTCGGACGAAGGATAATTAGGGTCAGCGATCAGACTCCTGGCCCGTTCGACCATGTCGGGACGGCTGGCGGGTGAACTATCCAAAGCTTGTTCCAGGGCCGACGAACTATTCAAAGAAATGCGATCCGTAAGCATGGTAGGTGCGGGCGTGGAGCGTTGCGATGGTGTCGCGGCTTCATTAACGCCGGTTGTGCTCAGATTTGTATTGATTTCCATAGAATCAGCAGTGATTAACCTCATTCTGCCATAAATGGCTACTTAATTTATCGGTTCTCATCATAAAAACTTTAGGTTTATCGGAAGGGTTTACCTCTTCGGCAATGTCGTCAAAAGCGCATGCAGCGTGTACTGTCCGAACCGGCTGGGCGAACTGAGAATGGCGTTGGGATCGGGCAACGGTGACTGGGTGACAATATGGTCAGACTCATAAGAACGGGCCGAGTTGGCCACGGCTTCATCGCCCGCGTCGAACAATTCGTCCGCCGCCCAGTAAATTTGATGTTCCTTATTGAACACGAGAGTCATTTTCCAGCCGACCGCCACCGGCTGATACGGTTGGTAGCGGGTCAATTGGTCAAAAAAGACCCCCTGGCAGCCGGTTTCTTCCCGGATGCGATCAAAGAAATCGGGCGGCAATTGTTCATCGGCCCGCCAGACCCGCTGGCCGGTCCAGTTCTGCAATTGCTCGGGCGTCACAACGATCATTTCAAAGCGCTTGGCCTTTTCCAACTCGGCGTGCAAAAGTGGCTGCAGGGAATCCACCCCCGCCTGAAAGGCCTCAGTCGGTTGCAGGGTGGTCATCGGCAGAATGGCCACACGTTTGACCTCCGGGTCCATCGACAAGCCCTTGGAAAAGACGTTGCTCGGCTTGTAGCGCGCCTCCGGGGGCAGCTTGATCCTGGGTGTGTCGCAGCCGGCAAGGAGCAAAGCGGCGCCCAAGCCTGGCGCGAGCCAAGCCCATCCGCGCCGAAATCCTCGCATAAAATCAAGTCGCTCTGTCATTTTGTTAGCTGACAGAGTATCGGCAGGTTGGACATGAGGCTTTAGGACAAATGTCGCTATCGCCGCAGATCACGCAGATAGACCAGGCTCTGGGGTATTTGCTCCTCGGAATTGGGGGATTCGTCCTCAATAAAATACCATTGCACACCCACCTCCCTCGCCGTTCGCAAAATAGATGGCAAATCAATCACTCCGGTGCCCAGCGCCACGTCATTCTTGACATCGGATGACCCGGTCAACAGACGGGTCGGCGTCCCCTTGCGCATGTCCTTGAGGTGCATCAACTCCCAGCGGAAAGGATATTTCCAAAGCCATCGGACCGGGTCCTGGCCGCCGTGAACCATCCAGAAGATGTCCATCTCGAATTTCACGTCCCGAGAATCGGTTTCTTTCACCAGCAGGTCAAAGAGCGTTTCGCCCTGCCAGGGCTGAAATTCGTAGCCGTGCGTGTGATAGAAAAACTGCATGTGGTGCTTCGCCGCCAATGCTCCCGCCCGATTGAAAACCGCGATAGCCTGGCGGCAGGTGGCCTCATCGAACGCGCCCGAATGCGGAATCCAGGCGCAGCCGACCTCAACCAACTTCAAGTCGCGCGCCTTGTCGATGACCGCTTGAGGATCCTTGCTCCATTCCTCGTACGGAAAATGTCCGCTGATCGCGTCCAAATCGTGTTCCGTCAATTTGGCCTTGAACTGCGCGGGGGTCATCCCGTAGGTGCCGGCCAATTCAACGTACTTGACGCCCCAGGCATGGACTTCGGCCAAAGTGCCATCCACGTCCTTGGTCATCTGCGCCCGGACGCTGTAAAGCTGGAGCCCGGCCACCGTTTTGAAAACGTGCGGGTGAAAAATAGCGCAGCCGGCCAGCAGACCGGCCCCCAGCAATGCAGCGCAGGCGAACCAAGCCCTTGGTGAACGCGAACCCGGAATCTTCGGAGTTATCATTGATGCCATCATGTCCCATCGGTGGCGCGGATGTCCAACAGTTTTCGCCGCGCCAATTTGGCGCATTTTAACCACTTGGCAGCGGCTTTGCCGCCTTTCACTCAGAAAAGCGCAAGGCGTTAGTAGGCGTTAGTAGGCGTTAGTAGCTTTGATTCAGTAAGGCCATCGCGCGCCCATTTCGGCCTTTTTCAACCGTCATCCCCACGCCTTTCAGCCCGGCCGTTTTCCCCTCTGCAATATTTCAAAGATCAAGGCGCCGTGGCGCCACCATACCCGTAAATTACCACAAATATTTGTGTCAGCAAATTTTTGTTGCATTATTTCTCGCGCGCGTTATTTTGTTCCCCTTATTATGTGTAATACCAAAACACTAGCGGCAGAGAGCGCGGCGGTCCTCCGACGAAGAACCCCGGGCCGCTCCGGCCGCGTCCGGCTCGAGTCCGTGTCAGTCCAACCAAGTCCGGCCAAATCAAAGCGGGGCAAGCGCCAAAGGGATTGAAGCAAGGACGCTTTGGGACAACGGAATGGCAGCGAAAATGGCTTGCAAATGCCGGCCATAGGCCCAAAGTTGCGCTCCGGTTGTGCTACTGTCTCTAAAAAATCAAAGCAATCGGCCACGCCCATTGTCATCATACCTATGAGCAAACGCGTTCTTCCCCTTCTCTGTGCCCTTTTACCGCTGCTGGCTCGTGCGCAAAATACTGCGCCGATGGCCGTTCCTATTATTGACTCAATCCCTCCCGCCCGGGATGTCGCCTCGCCCGGCCTGATCGCCCTCTCGGTGGACGCCACTGACAACACGCGCGGCATTTTCCGCATGAGCGAGACCATCCCTGTCGCCACCGCCGGACCGCTCACTCTGCTTTACCCAAAATGGCTGCCCGGCCATCATTCCGACAGCGGGCTGGTCTCGCAATTGGCCGGTCTCGTGGTCAAGGCAGGCGGGCGCGTGCTGCCGTGGCGGCGCGATCCGGTGGATGTCTTCGCCTTCCATGTTGATGTGCCGGAGGGAACCTCCAGCGTGGTGGCGGAGTTCCAGTATCTTTCGCCGACGGATGTGACGCAGGGCCGCATTGTCATGTCGCCGGCCATGCTCAATCTGGAATGGAACGCCGTCGTGCTCTATCCTGCCGGTTTTTACGCCCGCCGCATCCCAGTCGAGGCTACCGTCAAATATCCTGAAGGCTGGAAGGCCGCAACCGCGCTGGAGGTCGCCTCCGAGGACGGCGCGACAGTCCACTACAAGCAAGTCCCCCTGGATGTCCTGGTGGACAGCCCGGTCTTCGCCGGCGCCAACGTCCGAGTGGAAACGCTCGCTCCGGGCGTCCGCCTCGACATCGTGGCTGATCAACCCGAACAACTGGCCGCCACCGATGAGCAGATTCAATTTCATCGCAACCTGGTGACGCAGGCCGTGAAACTCTTCGGCGCACAACACTACAATCATTACGACTTGCTCCTGGCCATCAGCGAGCGCCAAAGCAGCATCGGTTTGGAGCACCATCGCAGTTCCGAGAATGGAGTCGGCCTCGGCTACTTCACCGAATGGAAGGACACCGTGACCGGGCGCAGTCTCCTGCCTCACGAATATACCCACAGTTGGAACGGCAAATATCGGCGCGGGGCCGATCTTTGGACTCCTGATTATCGCACGCCCATGCAAGGCAGCTTGCTCTGGGTTTATGAAGGGCAAACCCAGTTTTGGGGCGAAGTCCTGGCCGCGCGATCTGGACTGATTTCACATGACGAGGCCCTTGGCAGCCTGGCCAGCATCGCCGCCATCCTCGACAACGCCGCCGGCCGCAAGTGGCGTCCGTTGGTGGACACCACAGATGATCCGGTCATCGCGCAGCGGCGGCCCAAGGGCTGGAGGAACTGGCAGCGCTCGGAAGATTATTACAACGAGGGCCTTCTTATCTGGCTCGATGCGGACAGTTTGCTGCGCGAGCTTTCCCACGGCGCGCATTCGATGGACGATTTTGCCCGCGCCTTTTTCGGCGTAAATGACCGCGATTGGGGTGAATTGACCTACACCTTCGACGATGTCGTTCACACGCTCAACGCAGTCCAACCCTATGATTGGGCGGGCTTTCTCCATACCCGCGTGGATCAAGTCAACGAGCACGCCCCGCTCGCAGGATTCACCCGCGGCGGCTATCGGCTCGTTTATACGGACACGCCGACCGATTGGGCTAAGTCCCAGGAGAAGGCGCGCAAGTTGACCGATTTGAGTTATTCCATCGGTTTAACCTTGGGCAAGGAAGGCGAGATCACCGGCGTGGCGTGGGACAGTCCGGCCTTCAACGCGGGCCTCACGGTCAGCACCAAGCTCATCGCCGTCAATGGCCACGCCCTGGAAACCGACCGCCTGAAAGCCGCCATCAAAGCGAAGAAATCACCTTTGAGCCTGCTGGTCCGCACGGGCGATATTTATCGCACCGTGGAACTCAAATATGACGGCGGGTTGCGCTACCCGAAACTGGAGAAAATCGGCGCCGGACCCGCAAGCCTGGATGCCTTGCTGGCGCCCAAACTTTGAGCGGAATACTGACTCAACTTGCATTTCAAACGGTCGATGGTGAGCAATTCAAGGATTTCCTTTCCATTTTTCTGCCTCCATCTTTCTGACAGAAATGCCTATCACAAGTGCCATTACTTTCAATTCAATGGCCCAGGAGGAATTCGCGCGGCTGGATTATCAAGTTATGCGCCACGCCTTCGAATCTCAGAACGAGTTGGGCCGGCTTTGCGATGAGGTAATTTACCAAAACGACTTGGCTTCCAGGCTTGAGGCAGCGGGTCTACCCACCCTCAAAGAAGTTCCCGTGACCGTAACGCACCGCGATTTTACCAAAGTTTACTCGCTGGATTTGGTAGTCGCCCAGGCCGGCTTATATGAATTAAAGACCGCGACGGCCTTGGTTGGAGCGCATGACGCACAACTGCTCAATTATCTATTTCTGTGCGGATCGCGTCATGGCAAGCTTGTCAATTTTCGTCCAGCCAACGTCGAGTCACGGTTTCTTAACGCGACGCTCAGCCAAGAGGAACGGCGTCAATTTGCAGTCGAGGCCGATGGCTGGCAAGAGCGAGCCCAAACGGATCAAGCCTTTCGAGAAGGGCTTGTGCGCCTGTTGCAAGATTGGGGTTGCTGGCTGGATTTGGATCTCTACACAGAGGCTCTGATCCATTTTGCAGGAGGCCAGGACCGAGTCGTTCAAGTGTTGCCCTTGAGCCGGGGACATGCTTGTTTGGGAAGGCAACGCTTCCATTTGCTCGACCCGCAAACGGCCTTCCGGGTCACGGCGATGACGGAGGGGACAGTGGACCATGAGCGCCATCTGCGTTCCTTGCTCCGTATCTCTCCGTTGCGCACCATCCAGTGGGTCAACCTGGCCCGCGACCGTATTCAAATGGTTTCGCTTTCCAAATAGGGACAGTCAAAAAAATGGAGTCAAAAAAATGATTATGATTGAGTCAGCGACTTCGAGGGACGCGACGGCAGATGCGGAGAAAAAATGTCAAGCATAAACTAGCAAATGGATGTCGTCGGGCAGGATGTCGGTAATGCTGCGGATGATATTGCCGCGCAACAAATTGGCCAGGCCCTGCCGCTCGGGCGCCCCTAGAATTAAATACGACGCTCCCATCGTGGCGGTGATGTCAACAATAGTGTCCGCCACCGAATCGCTGACCGCGTAGCAAGGGAAGACCGGGTGTCCCATGGCCTTGCTTTGTGCCGCCATGAACACGGTGCGCGCCTCGTCATCTTCCTGCCACTTTTTCTTGCAATCCTGTTCCGTCAACACCGGCAAGGGCCGGATGAATAGCAGGTAAAGCGGACGGTGGGTCTGGCGCGCTTCGTCAATGGCGAAATCCAGCGTCTTGCCCAAGCCGCGCACAGCGCACATCATGGGAGGCCCATCCGCATTCGTCATGTCGAAGTTGAACGCGGCCGGGGCATGCACGGCCTCAGCCGGGACTTTGGCCGCGGCGGTCTCCTTGGCCGCTTTGGCGCGGCTGGCGTACTCGGCGGCCAGCCCGCGCAGAATCAGCCCAATCAGCAGCACGCTCATGGCGAAAATGCGGGCGGATGGTTTATAGGCGAAGAGCGAAATCTCAATCCCCAACATGATGAGGAAGGTGACAAACATGATTGCCCGCTCCCAAGTGACCAAATTCAGTTTTTTATCCGTGCTGCACGCGCCGAGATTGGTGGCAATGGCGCCGACCACACCCACGGCGTAGAGGTCCGCCAATCCGCCCATGTCAGAGACCGACATCACCAGAATCATCGGGATGACCGTGGCCACGATCAATCCGAGATTGGGCACGCCGAACTTGTTGAGTTTTTGGAAGCGGGGCGGCAGTTCACCATCGCGCGACATCAGGAACGAAATGGCGATCAAATCAACAATCGCCGTATTGACTGCCGAGAGCAGCAACAAGCCGAAGACCCAACTGACGATGAGGCCAGCCCAATGACCGATGACCGGGTGGTTGGCGCCACCGATGAAGAATTGCGCCATGTAGCGCAGCATGTAATCCCGCACGCCCGGGTTGCCGGGCGCGTCCACGTCGGGATTCAGAGGATCCGTGGAATTGATGGTCATGTCGGGCAACGCGTGCATGGCCAGGCCCAGCAGCGCCGTGAAAATGCACACCTCAAACATGACCCACAGGATGGCCGGCGTGGAAGTCTTGGAGACATTCGGATTGGCGTCGGATGTCCCCGGATTGAGCTTCATGACACCGGTGGAGTTGGCGATGGCTTCCACCCCGGACAACGCGAGCACCACGCCGACAAATCCTTTCCAATTCTTAAAAAATCCTCCGGCCAGCGGCTGGACGTGATGCACGGCCACCCCAAGGTGCGGAATGCAAAAAATCCCCAGCAGAAGGACGACAATCGCCGTCGGCACCGAAACAAAGAAGGCCAGTCCGCCGGTGCTGCGCGGACCGAAGACGTTGAGAAATCCAATGACGCCAATGGCCACGGCGGCAAAAAGCGCCGGGTGCGGAACTTTAAGATAATCGAAAGCCGAAAGCGCGCTCAGGGCTGCTGTCACAATATAGTCCGCAATCAGCAGAAAGGCTCCGACGATGGAAATAATGACCGAGCGGTGCCGCACGCTGGCATACACGCCGCCGCCGTCGGGATAGTGCTTGCAGATGGCCATGTAGTTGATCCCGACCAGGGCAGTCAGAACACACATGGCGGCGATGAGCCAGAAGGAAGCGTAGCCGCCGACGGCAAAGGCCAAGCCTATGACGTAAGCCTTGCTGGTGCCCCAATCGCCATAGAGAATGGCGGCGGCGCGAGGCACATCCACGTTGCGAGGTCGTCGCGTGTTACCGGCAACGATCATCGAATTGAACGCAAATCATGGGGACGAAACCTAGGGCTTTGCTTTGTCAATGGCAAGAGATATAAGAGCGTTTTATCAAAATGTGGCGCAGGCGTCCTCGCCTGCGAGTTCGGGCGGCGTCCCGCCGCCTTATCCAATGGGAGCGCACCGAGACGGTGCTGCAACCCGCAACCGGGACGGTTGCGCCACGATTTTCAAAACCCGCTTTAAAACAAAAAACTAGTGTCAAGCATAGACGAGCAGATGAATCTCGTCGGGTAGATTGTCGGAGATTTGACGGATGATGTTGCCGCGCAACAAAAACGCCAGGCCTTTGCGTTCCGGCGCGCCCAGGATTAAGGAGGACGCTCCCATGGTGGCCGCAATGTCAACGATGGTGTCCGCCACCGAATCGCTCACCGCGTAGCACGGAAAAACCGGGTGACCGTTGGCCTTGCTCTTGGCCGTCACGAAGACTTCCCGCGCCTCATCGTCCTCGTGCCACTTTTTCTTGTAGTCCTGCTCCGTGAGCACCGGCAGCGACCGGACGAACAGCAGATAGAGCGGGCGACGTGTCTCTCGCGCTTCCTGGATGGCGTAATCCAGCGTCCGGCCCAAGCCGCGCACCGCGCACATGATCGGCGCGCCGTCCACGTTTTCCATGTTAAATTGCAGCGGCGCGAGCGTGACCGGTGCCGGTGGGGGCGCAGCCACAGCTGCCGCGGCCTTGTGCCGGTTGGCGTATTCGACGGCCAGGCCGCGCAGGAAAAGCCCCGCCAGCAGCACCGTGCCGGCGAAAATCCGGGCGGATGGTTTGTCCACCAACAGCGAAAGTTCAATGGCCAGCATGATCAGGAAGGTGACAAACATCGTCACTCTTTCCCAGACCGCCAGGCGCAGTTTCTGGTCCGTGCTGCATGCACCCAAATTGGTGGCGATGGCCCCAACCACGCCCACCGCGTAAAGTTCCGCCAACCCGCTCATGTCCTGCACGACGACCACCAAGACGGCCGGAATAACGGTCGCCAGCAGCAAGCCAAGATTGGGCACGCCGAATTCGTTGAGCTTTTGAAATTGCGGCGGCAATTCGCCGTCCCGCGACATCAGAAACGAAATGCCAATCAGCGCCACGATGGCCGTGTTGACGGCTGAGAGGAGGAGAAACCCGAAGACCACGCTAACCACCAAGCCCGCCACATGCCCGGCCGCCGGCCCAAAAGCGCCGCCGACAAACACCTGCCCCATATAGCGCAGCATGTAATCCCTCACCCCCGGATGGCCCGGAGCATCCACATCAGGATGGGCCGGGTCTGCGGCGTTAATGCTCAAACCCGACAACGCGTGCATCCCCAGACTAAGCAGGGCCGTGAAGAGGCAGACTTCCAGCATCACCCAAAGGATGGACGGAGAGGATGTCTTGGAGACGTTCGGATTGGAGTCGGTGGTGCCTCGATTGAGTTTCATTACGCCAGTGGAGTTGGCGATGGCCTCCACGCCGGACAAAGCAAGCACCACGCCGACAAATCCCTTCCAATTCTTGGAAAATCCGCCCGTCAACGGCTGGAGGTTATGGACCGCCTCATGCAGATGAGGCAGGCAAAAAACCCCCAATAACACCACCACCACCACGGTCGGCACCGAGACCAGAAACGCCAGGCCGCCGGTGTGTTTCGGCCCGAAGACATTGAGCAATCCGATAATCACGATCGCAGCCGCCGCGTAGCGCTCTGGGTGAGTCACGTTGAAGTATTCGAAGGCCGAGAGCGCGCTTAAGGCCGCCGTCACGATATAATCGGCCATCAACAGGAACGCGCCCACAATCGAGATGATTTCCGACCGATGCCGCACGCTGGCATAGACGCCTCCGCCATCGGGGTAATGCTTGCAGATGGCCATGTAGTTGATCCCCACCAACGCCGTCAGCAGGCACATGGCTGCGATCAGCCAGAACGAACTGTAGCCGCCCACGGCAAAAGCCAGGCCGATCACGTAAGCCTTGCTGGTGCCCCAATCGCCATAGAGGATGGCGGCGGCGCGAGGCACGTCCACGTTGCGAGGCCGTCGCGTATTACCGGCGACGATCATCGAGAGAGGCGTAGGTCATGGGGCTGATACTTAGTGAAACATTAAGCCAACAGCAAGAGATTTTGAGCCATTCATTCATGGCAAACGCCTTGGGCGCGAATCAAACATCCACGGCTTTTGGCTGAAGACACTCCGTGGTGACTTGCAACGTGGGGGGGAAGGTCGAGGGTTGACGCGCTTTGGAACTTTGGTGCCCCCTATTTATCTTGTCCTCAAACCCTCGTTAGGGCATTCTCTCGTTTATGGTAACTTCAAATCCATTACTTAAACGCGAAGATAGCTTTGTTCGGACAGGTGAAGGGGTCATGAGCCTCAACGGCACGGTCAATAAGACCGGCATCCTCCTGCTGATTTGCGGCGGGGCGGCCGCTTTCGGGTGGCAGACGCCCGCGTTGCAGGGGCCGCTGATCATCGCGCCGCTGCTGGGCGCGCTGGTGCTTTGCCTGGTTGGGACTTTCAAGCCGTCCACCGCGCCTTTTGTGGCTCCAGGCTACGCGGCCCTCGAAGGGTTGGTGCTGGGCGCCATTTCCGGGCTGATTAATGTCCGGTATCCGGGCATCGTGGCCAACGCGGTGCTGCTGACTTTCGCCGTGCTGGCATTGTTTCTGTTCCTTTACGCCACGCGGATCGTGCGGGTGACCAATGGAATGAAAGTGGCCATTATCGCGGCCACCGGCGCTGTCTTCGTGGTCTACATGATTGACATGGTTCTGGGACTATTTCACGTCCATGTGCCTTTCCTTTACAGCAACGGCGCGCTGGGCATTGGGATCAGCCTGCTGGTTTGTGGCATTGCCGCTTTTAATTTCTTCCTGGATTTCGACGCCATCGAGGGCTATATCCGGTCCGGTTCCCCCAAGTATATGGAATGGTATTCCGGCATGGCTTTGCTCGTCACCCTGGTCTGGCTCTACCTGGAAATCCTGCGCCTCCTGAGCAAGCTGCAAGACCGGCGGTAAAAAGACAAAGTAAGAAGGCTGAAGGATGGAGTAAGCACGAACTTTCAGCTTCTGCGCAGGGCCAGTCCCTTCTGTCCTTTTGCGTCCTTTTGAGGCAGGATTCATCATGAAAGCGGCATGAAGTCTTTTCGCATTGAGACGCCTACGGTTCAGAATTGGAGCTGCCACGGTTGCACCGCCTGCTGCCGGGGCCTGATGATGATCGAGCTTTCGGACGAGGAAAAAAGGCGCATCGAAGGCCAGGGTTGGACCAAAGAGCAGGGAGTTGATCCGGCGACGATGATGGTGGCGCAAAAGGGCCGTTTCCGGCTCGGACATCAAAGCGACGGGGCCTGCGTGTTCTTGGATGCCGCCGGACGGTGTCGCATTCACTCCCGTTTTGGCGAAGCGGCCAAGCCGCGCGCCTGCCGGCTTTTTCCGCTGACATTACATCCCGTGGGAGCCAAGCTCGTGGTGGGTGTTCGGTTCAGTTGTCCGTCGGCCGCGTCCAATGCCGGTCCGGCGTTGGCGGCGCAATTGCCGGCCTTGCGCGACGTCGCGGAGTTGGTTGTGCCGGATGGCTTTGCGGAATTTCCGGCTCCGGCGGTTCTGCGAGAGGCAGGGTTGGCCTGGCCGGATTTTCTGCGGTTCGTTTCCTGGCTCGACAAAATCATGTCCACCGAAAACCGGCCGGCTGCTCTCAAGCTTCAGCGCGCGCTGCATTGGCTCGGAGCGGTGGAAAAGGCCGGGTTCGACCAGGTGTCGGGACGGGAAGCCGACGAAATCCTGGGAGCGCTCTCACAAAATGCCGCCGCCGAATTGCCCTCGAATGCGCCAGCCCCAACGCCCCCGAGTTCCATGGGCCGCCTGCTGTTTCGCACCCTTGTCTTCACCTACGCCCGCCGCGACTCGATCCAGGATCTGGACACGAGCCGGGGCCGCCGCGCGCGGATGCTATGGGCGATGCTTCAATTCGCCAGGGCTTCGGGCCCTGTGCCAGAGCTGATTCCCGGATTGAAACCGGTCGAATTCTCCGCCATCGAAAACTCTTACAGTACCCTTCCTGCAAGCGCGGAAGCGACCTTGACCCGCTTTTTTCGCGTGAAAATTCAGAGTCTTCATTTCTGCGGGCGGGCGTTTTACGGTTTTCCGCTGGTCGAAGGCTTTCAGAATCTGGCGCTGCTGTATCCTGTTATCTTATGGCTCGCTCGCTGGTTGGCTGCGGCCGAGGATCGTTCCAGCCTTTCCGAGGCGGACATCGAACGGGCAATAAGTTTGGCCGACCACCACCACGGTTACTCGCCAATTTTGTCCGGCGCCTGGTCCCGCCGCCGCGTGCGCCTCTTATCCCAGCGGGATGACATCTCGCGGCTATGCGCCACGAATCACAATTGAGTAACCGCAAAAAACCGTCGCCGTGGTGTCGCCACTCCCATAACCGAAAATCCCTCTCCCCGAATTCCGGGGAGAGGGCAGCCCCAAGCCGCATGGAGCAATTCCCGATGGCAATTAAATCACAATCGTCAAAGAGTAATTGTGTTCGTAAAAGCCGGAGCGTAACCACCTGGCAATCCTATAGGAGGGTTCAAAAGCCTCTCCCTGAAATGGCCCTTACACTTAACCCTTATAAACCTGGTATAAAGATAATCGTTAACATAAATATCAACATACCCTCCAGTAGTGCTTGGATTATCTGCTCCAATCCTCGCCTGAGTCACTTGGCTAGCCCAGGCACCTTTCCGGATTTCCGAGATCTGGCCCAAACCAGAGAGCGCCGGAGCATCTCCATTGACAGCATAGACGAATTCAACATCAGTGACTTCATTAGTTGGGCCACCGGCCCAATCGGCTTCCAGAGTTATCGTGCCAGAGCTAGTAGCACCATTAGTCATCAGGCGGTACCATCCGTTGCTTGTTGGCGTGAAGATTACGCTGTCTTCCTCGCCAGGCTGCCAATACGTATCATCGATGTCCTTGAGTTGAGTCCCCAATAGGTTAACATTGCCCCTCCAAGTGTTTAGAGTTACGTCGTAAGGATAGTAGCCTTGAAACCAGCTCGGGGAACAACCGTAATTCATAAACAAATCGGCGCCATAGTTGCCAGGAGCTCCCTGAAATACATTATCCATAACACTTGCCGTAACATAACCATTAAGAGCAAGAGCCTGAATGCTGTATGCAGTTGACAATACGCTCGGATAACTAATATTATTATTGATCAATATGTTTGTTGCCCCAGGATTGTTGTTATTACCTGCCCCGTTATAATAATTAATGCCAACTCCATTTTCGGCAATGCGCATTATGTTATTCTGGTAGACAATGTTTGTTTCCCAAGTGGACGAATAATCCATAATGCCACCACTGACATTATCGAACACATTTCCATCAATCAACTGGTCAGCCATGCTCCATGAGTCATGATAGGCGGCCATAGCATTACCGAAAAGGTCCCACACATAATTTTGCCTCACGGTTCCAGCACAAGTCAACGCATGAATCCAAGCCGGACCAGTTGTAGTATTAATGTTATATACCATGTTGTTCCGTGTCACCCCGCCTCTTACATACGGACCCACGTCTATCGCTGTTACACCTTCGCTTGCCGAAACGGTGGCAGTAGTAGGCTGAGTCACGATACAGTCCTCTATGACGACATTGGTCGCGTAATTTGTTTGGCTCGCACCTGCGCATGAGATTGATAGCACAAAGTCTTCACCACCGGAACTTCCTGTGCCCCAGTTGATTGCTTTTACACGAGAGATCCTAGTTTGACTCCCTGCAAGCCCAACGGCTGTGATGGCGCCAGCACCCGGGTTTTGCCCTTGGAAATTGCAATCTATCGTCATGTCAGACACCTCGACACCGTCTGAAGGATTCTTGCTTATCACCAAGAAGGCACTCGAGGTCACCGTACCGCTAGCGAGCTGCAAAATGGTGCTGTCGATACCAGCACCTCGCAACTTCCAACCCGTGAGCGGCGCGATGGTGTTCGCTACTTGAAATGTGCCCGCCATGAAGTGAACCGTCATGTTGGTGTTTAGAAGAACTGATGTGAGAACATAGTTGAGCGAAGTTGCATCCTGACACCGGAACGGATAAGTTGGTGTTCCGACGACATTGCTTGGATAGAGAACTCCATGAGTGCTGCCATAAATAACATCCGTCGAGCTTACGGTTGTTACATTGGTGCCATCTATCGAGTTTGGTGATATCCAGACTTCGTTTTCAAGGCCGAAGGCTGATTGACTGCGAAGGAGCGAGTACATTAAAAGCACAGCCGCTCGGGGAAGTATTCTGACGATGAATTTTTTCATTACCGTTACCCTTTCCACTTGTTCCATTAGTTGAGGTCCATTATGCCCTATCCCAGGGCCCATAAGTTCCTTTTGCCACAAATGGCGCTAACATTGCAAGAAAATGTTGTTCACAAGTTGTTCACAAGGCGGAACGAATAGAGTTCCAGCGGTTGCTTAGCCATTTGCTCCTATGAACTCCCGATGCAATCGCGCGTAAACTCCTCCGTCGCGCAGCAAACTTTGGTGTGTCCCGCGCTCCACAATTCGCCCGCGGTCCAAGACTAAAACCAAATCGGATTTCCGAATCGTGCTCAGACGGTGCGCGACGACAAAGGCGGTGCGGCCGCGCAGCAAAATCTCCAACGCGCGTTGCAGTCGCGTTTCGGTCATGGTGTCGATAGCGCTGGTTGCCTCGTCCAGGACGACGATGCGCGGATTGGCCAGCATGGCGCGGGCGAAGCAGACCAATTGTCGTTGCCCCAACGAAAGCGCTGCGCTTTGCTGGCCGACTTGATGATGCAATCCGTCGGAAAGCGATTCGATCATATCCACGCAATCCAATGTTTGAAGCGTCCGGCGCACGTCCGCTTCCGTCGCCTCGGGGCGGGCGAAGCGGATGTTGTCGAGCACCGAGCCCGAGAAAAGGAAATTATTCTGCTGCACGCTGCCCATTTGCTGGCGCAGCGAATCGGCGGTCACGTCAAGCAGATTATTTCCGTCAATAAGAATGTTACCCCGCACCGGCAGATAGAGTTTTTGCAAGAGCGCGGCGATGGTGGTTTTGCCGCTGCCGGTGTGGCCGACCAGCGCGATGGTCTGGCCCGCTTCGGCCACGAACGAAATGTCCGTCAGGACGGAGCGTCCGGGCTGATACTCAAAGTGTACCGACTGGAATTCCACCCGACCGCGCACCTGTGGCAACGGCTTGGCCGAAGGGGCGTCGCGCCAGGCTGGTTCCTGGTCCAAGAGGCGGTATAGCCGTTCGGCGCCGGCCATCGCGGTCAGCGCCTGGTTGTAGCGATCTCCCAAGACTTGCACCGGCTCGAAAAAGAGGCTGGCCAGAAAAAAGAACATCACCAGGTCACCCACTTCCATATGCGCCCAGCCGCGCCATTGCAACGCGCCGTAGCCTCCCATCAACGCCATTACCCCCAGAAACAACTGGCTCTTCATTTGCAAAAGGGGCACAAAAACCGCCGAGGCGCGCGCGACGCCAATGTTGTTGTCTCCATGCACGTTGACCAGCTTGCGGAAAAATCCGGCATTAATTTCGTGCCGGACGAACGCTTGGGTTACGCGGATGCCGCCGACCGACTCGGCCAGCGTGGACGTAAGCCGGCTCCAGGATTGCTGCACTTTGCGCAGCCGCGACGTCATGATGCGCCGATATTGTTCATTGACAACCCAGATGGCCGGCACAAGGAGAAGCATGATGGCAAAAAGTTTCCAATCGTACCACGCCATCAAAGCCGCCGACACACCCATCTGCATGCCTTGCACGGCGAATACATAAGCCACGTCCTGCACGCCCACGCGGATGCTGTCAATATCCGAAGTCAACCGGCTGATGATGCGGCCGAATTTGGTCTCATTGAAAAACGACATCGGAAAAGTGGCCAGTTTTTCAAAGAGGTCCCGGCGCATGTCATGCACGACCGCTTCGCCCAATTCCAAGGCAAAGCGCTGGCGGAAATGCAGCGTCACAATCATGGCCAGCGTCAAAGCGAGGTAGCCCGCGGCATAGAGCTTGATGCCAGTCCAGTCCCGCCCCGCGATCGGGCCGTTAATGGTCTGGCCAATCATCCAGGCCATGGCCGGCAATTGCGCCCCTCGAAGAACGGTCAAGATGAAAAGCCAGTTGCTCCGCGCACGATATGGCCGGGTATAGCGGAAAATGCGCCGCACCAGCGACCATTGCAACGGCGCCTGCCGCGCCTCGGCGTCTTCCTGTTCCTCGTAATACGTAATGGCCTCGCGCTCGTCGTCGGACGTCATGGGCAGCGGTGCTGGGGATTTGGCCGGAGGTTGGGCGGTCGGGCTCATGCCGCGTCTCCTTGGGCATCGTCCAAATCCATCAATTGGAGCAAGGCGGTTTCGTGATAGGGGCCAGGCCGGTGGGCCAACTGATCATGCGTGCCGGATTGCGTCAACCGTCCATTTTCCAGGACAAGTATAATGTCCGCCCTTCGCAGCAAACTCAGCCTGCTGGAAACAACAAAAGTGGTTCGGTTGGACATGGCCGCGCGCAGGGCGGTGACAATTTCATGTTCGGTCTTTGAGTCAACTGAAGCAGTCGGGTCATCCAAAATCAGAATGGGCGGTTCGAGCAACAAAGCGCGCGCCAAGGCCAGCCGTTGTCTTTGCCCGCCGGAAAGATCCACGCCGGATTCGCCCAGCACGGTGGCATAGCCACGCGGCAACGCCGTAATGAACTCATGCGCGCACGCAATCCGCGCCGCCGCCTCAATCCTCTGCTGAGAGGCGTGAGGATGGCCGAAGGCAATGTTGGCGCTGACGGTATTGGAAAAAAGAAAGCTCTCTTGATACACGATTCCGATTTGCCGGCGAAAAGCATCCAGGTCCAATTCCCTCAAATCCACGCCATCGGCCAGAACGCGCCCTCGCTGTGGATCATAAAAACGCGGAATCAAACTCAACACCGTGCTCTTGCCCGATCCCGTCATGCCAAAAATGCCGACGACCTGTCCCGGCTTGGTCTCGAAGGAAACCTGATGCAGCGCCGGATATTCAGCGGCGTAACCAAAGGACACCCCCTCGAAAGCTATGCGCCCAGTCAGCTTATTGGGTATGGTTGCTTGGGGTTTGCTTTCCACCCCGAGCGGCATGTCGAGCACTTCAAACACCCGCCGCGCCGCCGCGAGGCTTTGCTGCACCGAGTTGGCGATGGTGGAGATATTGGCCACCTGGCCGTTGAATTGTTGCAACAGCCCGGCAAATACCACCAGTCCGCTGCCCAGCGGGATTTCCCCTTTGAGATACAACCACCCGCCATAGGCGAAAAGAATGACCAGGCTGGCTTGCGAGAGAAGTTGCGTGACGGGCGTGAAGAAGGAGATGTCCCAAAAAATGCGCCGCTGCTGGTCGGAGACGCGCCCGTTGGCTTCGGCGAACCGGCGGATTTGCGGCTGTTCGGCTGCGAACCCTTTGATCGTCTGCATGCCTTTGACGCTTTCGGTGAACAGTTGCACGAGGTCGTCGGATAATTCGCGGTTGCGCAAATAGGCTGGGCGCAGCCGCTGGGAATAATAGTTGGTCACCCACCACAAAGGAACCGCCACCCACAAACAAGCCACCGTCAGCCCAGGATGAATACGCCACATGAAAACGCCATAGGCAGCCAGCGTCAGCACCATGTTCAGTCCCTGCAACAAAACTCCATCCACGAAGAGCCGCGTGTTTTGCACGTCGCCGGTAACGCGGTTGAAGATCGAACTGGAGCCATGCACGTCAAAAAAGAGAAAGCTCAGACGTTGCAAACGGGCGTAGAGGCTGGCCCGCAGGTCCGGCACAATTTCGCCCTGGGTCAACCGCGCCGTCGTCATATTGTACCAATACGTCAATATCCCGCGCACTAGGGCCTGTGCCACAATCGCCAGGGACAGCATTGTGACAATGCGCAACGGCATCCAATGCGCTGGCGGCGTCCAACCCAGAGGATAACGAGGCGCCAGCACATGAGGATCGAGCGCATGCCTGATGACGTCGATAACCACCCCTAACAACTGCAAGCCAAGCAAGCCCAAGAGCAGCAGAACCAGACTTAACAAGATGGAAAGCAGGAAGTCCGTGCGATACTGCCAAGCCAGGGCCAGAAGCCGCCGAACGAGTTCCCCGGTGGGATACTCGCGGCTGGATCTAATACTGGTTGTGGTAGCCGGCATGAAATTCGGTGTCCGGCGGTCAAAGAAACCGCCTGAACTCAGAATGTTGTCTGTTAGACCAAAATCAAAGACAAAAATAAGGCGCTTTGCTTTCGCCTATGCCGCCGCGGCGCTTCACGCCTGCAAAACGATGTGCCATTAACTTAAATGATCGTTGAAATCAACGACTTGCATCGCTTGCAGGTTCCAATTTCGTTGGCCTCCCTCGCGGCTATCTTTCCTTTCGGCCTTTACACTATATGTCAAAGAGCATGGCGCCTATCTTATCCGACACAGCCTTCGCGGACTCCTCCGCCGTCTTGCCTCGTCAAAGCGAAGCAACGGCAGGCGCGGCTGCCTGGGCAAAAATGCCACAACCAAGCAATGATAACACATATAAATGGGATCGCAACTAAAAAAGTTCCACTTTTGCGCCGAGGGGCGCAAATCTGTTTTTGGTAGGGACGGCTCGCCGAGCCGTCCTGGCCCGGACGCCTCGGCGAGGCGTCCCTACCTCGGGGAACGCGCAGCGACGTGGGATGCAATAGTTGATTTGCGCCCTGCGCCGAGGGGCGCAAATCCGGTTTATGGCAGGGACGGCTCCGAGCCTTCCCACCCATTCTCATTTTTAACCCCTTGGAGGCGTCTTCGCCGCTGTTCACGCACAAAAGCGCAACGCACTAGTAGCTGCTAGTAGGTGCTAGTAGCTTCGATTTGTTGCGGCCATTGCACATCATTTTTGGGCTTTTTGAGCCTTTCCACGCGCCAGCGTCAGCCTGATAATTTGTCCGCTTGTCAGCCCACAATTTGCTCTTTTATGTGGAAAACCAGAGGATGCGTGAAATTCAAGCAGCCGCCCGGGCCTCGCTCCACCTGTACAGGACAAAGGGCTGGCCCGCCCGCATTCCTTTCATGCTGGCCACTCACCACTGTTTCCCGCCGATTTCAAAGAACACGATCCGGCTCCACCTTGCCGGGGCTCCGGCGTCTCCACCATCTACTCATACCACGTTTTGGTGGTAACGCAAGCAGCCATCCCTGCCAAGAATCGATTGGCGCCCTTTACCGAGGAAACCTCTACCCCAAGACGCAGGAAATCAACTTCGAATTGCAGGGCGTAAAAGCAGCTTTGTTGATCCGTTCAATCAGTGGAATCCTGGTGAGAATTCTTCGTGTCTCCAGTCATGCGGGCCTGAACGGGCGCGTCTCACTTTTTGCAACTTTCGTTACCCCCTCGCCCCGCTGGCGCGGGGCGAGGGGGTTCAAGAGTGCGCGTCGGGCAAATCTCTGCAAGAAATTGAGATGCGCGCGGCCTGAACGGGCGCAAATCTGTTTTTGGTAGGGACGGCTCGCCGAGCCGTCCTGGCCCGGACGCCTCGGCGAGGCGTCCCTACCTCGAGGAACGCGCAGCGACGTGGGATGCAAAAGTTGATTTGCGCCCGCCTGAACCGTTCGCATGGCCGCAAGTTGACATTTTAAGCGCGGGGTGGTCTAGTTTTCTGGTCATCAACATGCGTATGCAAAAGCCACCGGCCAGCAAAGCGGTTATGGGTCATCCTCTCGTCCTGGTGCTTGGGATTATGTTCTGCGGCTTGGAAGGCTTTGCGGTGCAGCCGTCATCTTTCCCAAAGCCCCGGAAGGGGGGACGACAGCCTGTCTACGAGGCGGCGCGCGAAAATCCTTCATTCCTTGGAGTCTCTCGCATTGAGGATTTGACCATCGAGGATCCTTAGCATTGCCTGGAGTTAGCTTTATGAACGGAACCTTTTTCATTCGGTGCGCGACGGTTGCTGATGTGCCGGTGATTTTCCAGTTTGTCCGCGAATTGGCGGCCTATGAAAAATTGTCGCACGAAGTCACCGCGACGGAAGAGTTGCTGCGGCGCAATTTGTTTGGCCCGCAGCCGACGGCTGAGGTTATCCTGGTGGGAGAAGATGAAGTGGCGGGGGGCTTTGCGGTTTTCTTCCACAATTTCTCCACCTTTCTGGGCAAGCCGGGGATTTATCTGGAGGATTTGTATGTGCGCCCGGAGTTGCGCGGGCGTGGTTGGGGCAAGGCGATGATGGTTTATCTGGCCCGCCTGGCGCGGCAAAGAGATTGCGGACGGTTTGAATGGGCGGTGCTGGATTGGAACAAGCCTTCGCTCGATTTCTATCAATCCATCGGCGCGCGCCCCATGTCGGATTGGACTGTGCAGCGGATGACAGGCGACGCGCTGGCGGCGTTAGCGGCGCAAAAGCTGCCGGGCGAAACTTGACGCGTTGCGAAATTCTCGTCCTTCTCACCCCTTACGGTCACTCTTTCGCCCTACAAATCGGGTTCTCTTTTTTGACGGAATTTTTACAACGTCCAGAAGTGTTTTTATTATGCGGGTTAATAGCTGTGATTTAATTTGATCATAGCGAATACAACTTTCGCTCCTGATGAGACTCTTGGATGGACGATTGTCGAACCAAGCGCCTTGTCAGTAACAGAGAAAGGTTCAGTCTTATGAAAACAAAGTTTCTTGGGATTACTTTGGCGGTGCTCGGAATGGTGGTGGCGGCCTCGCCGGCTCATGCTTGTAACGGGATCAACATGGCTACTTACTACTCCCGGCATGGCGGGCCGCCGGCGAACCGAGCCGCGTGCCAGGCCAAACCCGAAGTCCAAGTTGCCGTCCTGGCCACCAGCCCGGACGTCAAAGCGGCCTGTCCGACCGTCTCAATCTGGCATGGCACCGGCTCCGACAAGCGCGCCACCCATTCTCACTGAGATTATATCTTAACCAGGTTTCATTTAGGGGCCAAACCGTGGTCATCGGTTTGGCCCCAAAATTTTTCCGGCGAAGCCCTCCTCAGCAAGTTTTGAGCCTCTCAGCCGGGACGAAAATGGTTTGTAATCATTTTTGCTTAAAGTACTTGCCTTGCTCAAGAATTCTGTCTAACTTGCCGATAGCCAATACGAAAGTGAAGCCAATATGAACGATTATCTCTTTCCCAAACGGATGACGCGCCGCGCTTTTCTGGCTTCCGCCGGCGCCACCGCCGCCGGGTTGGCCTTGGCTCCGTCCCGGAGCCTGGCGGGCGATACCACCTCTCCTGTCCGCATCGGCAGCGGCTACCACACTTATGAGCTTGATGCCGATTGGGGCCGGTTGCCCGAAGGCATGAAGTACGGCCTTGGGTGCGGCATTGTCGTGGATGCCCGTGATCGGGTGTTTGTCACCTCCCGTTCCACCACTCCAGTCGTCTCCATCTTTGACACCGACGGGAAGCTGCTCGAAACCTGGAGCAATGATTTTGCCGAAAAGGTCGGCTATTCCACCCCCCAAGTCAAAGACACCGCCCACGGCCTCTATTGGAGCAAGGAGAATGAGGTCGAATACCTTTATTGGACCGAAAACATCAGCACCAATAAGACCGGCCCCAAACTCGGTGCGCGCGTTTACAAGACCGACTTGCAAGGGAAGATCCTTTACCAAATTGGCAACGTGGCTACTGAAGGCAGCACCTCCCAGAAATTCGCCTGGGATAATCCGACCGATGTGGCCGTCGCGGCCAGTGGCGATATTTACGTGGTGGATGGTTACGGCAGCCAGCGGGTCACACGCTTCGACAAAAATTTCAAACCATTGCGCACCATTGGGGCGAAAGGAACGGACGCCGGGCAATTCAAGACCTGCCACGGCGTCTGGATCAACACGCTCAAAGGCGGCGAACCGCAAGTTTATATCGCCGACCGCGAGAATGGCCGTCTGCAGGTATTTGATCTCGAGCTTAATCACAAACGCACCTTGACCGGTATCGTTCGCCGGCCCTGTTGTTTCTATCAGCACAAGGGCTTCCTTTATATTCCAGATTTGGCCAGCCGCGTGACGATCCTGGACGCGGACGACAAAGTGGCCGCTCAATTGGGGGACGGCAAAGAGACCGACGGCAGGACTGACCGACCCGATCAACAAACTAACCCCTCACTCTTTGCCGCACCCCATGCTCTGACCGTGGATTCCAAGGGGAATTTCTACGTGGTGGAATGGATTTCCACGGGCCGCCCGCGCAAATTCAAGCACGTCCCGGCGTGAGCGTTCGTGCTCACTCGTCATCCTAAGGGGCGCAAATCAACTTTTGCACCCCACGTCGCTGCGCGTTCCTCGAGGTAGGGACGCCTCGCCGAGGCGTCCGGGCCAGGACGGCTCGGCGAGCCGTCCCTACCAAAAACAGATTTGCGCCCCATCCTAAGCTCAAGCCGAAACTCTTCTGGTGAAGGGGCCAAGTTTCGGCCTACAATTTCTCCTGAGATGACGAAACGAGCCGGATGATTGCGGGGCTTTCCAAGCTGATCGACTGGTCGGCTATTCATATGGCGGCGGCTACCATGCCCCGGCCGGATGGCAGAAACCAGCAGCTGGCGGAGGCCCTCCAACTGATTGACAGTCCGGAATTTATTCCGCCCGATGTAAAGCCGGCTCAAGTTCAATTCATTGGAAAAGATCGGCTTCATTTTGCAACTCCCCGGCCCGGCCCCTGGGTGGAAAACAACACGGTGCAGGGCCGCATCTACCGCTGCGCCGAACGTTGGCAAGAGCGGCCCACCGTTCTCTTGTTGCATGGATGGAATGATGCAATCGATCATTACGTCCGGTTTCCGTCCATGGCCCGCCAGCTCAATCGCCACGGGTTGAACGCGGCCACGCTGGAGGCTCCGTTCCACTTTCAACGCCGGCCACGGCAGCTTGGCGCCTGGAGCAATTTCCTGTGCCCCGACATTCTGCGCGTGGCCGAGGCGGCCCGCCAGGCGGTCGCCGAAACGCGGGCCTTTGCCGAATGGCTTCGCTTGCAAGGCTGCCGCGCCGTCGGCCTGATGGGCATTTCGCTGGGAGGCTGGTTGGGCGGGTTGACGGTGTGCCATGATAACCGTTTTGCCTGTGCGGTTTTCCTCGTGCCGGTCGCCCGCCTGGATGTCCTGGTCGAGCAGGCGGCTTTTTGCCGGGACATCCGGCAAGCTTGGCAAGGCCGGCCCGTTGCCACCGGCAGGTTGAATCTGACCGAACTCCGGCCTGTGATTCCCAAGGAGAATATTTTGTTGATCGAGGCCATTCATGACTTGTTCGTGCCGCCCGCCACGACGGAAGAATTATGGCGCGCCTGGGGGCAGCCGGATATTTGGCGTTTGCCCAGCGGACACATCAGCGTTTTGTACGCGCCCCATTTGCAACACCGCATCATCCACTGGATGGCGCCGCGCCTGCTCGCACACGCCGCGAAATAAACGGGCTGCCGCCCAGAAAGAAGCGCAGCGGAAGAGTCGCCGCCTTGGAAATTCCGATGCGCACGGAAACCGTGACCGGGCCGCGCTCCTCCTGAAACCGCGCCACGTTCGGATTTCTTGCGATGTAGAGCGGTGAGGACGCGTCGCATAAATCCACGCCGTCAAGCATACGATCCACCGACAGGGCCTCGCACAGTTTGCCCGGCCCGTTGGTCAGAGCGATGGGAGTCGGAGCGACGCGATTTTGCCTCATCGCGTCCAGCCCTGTTTCAGCTTCGATGGCCCGGACCAGCACGGCCTCCGCAATGCCTTCCGGCCGGCACACCGCGTTGAAGCAACAGTGAAATCCGTAGATGAGATAAACGTAGGCGTGGGCCGGCGGTCCGTACATGGCGCGAGTGCGCGGCCGCTGGCCGACAAAACCGTGCGAGGCCGGATCACCGACCAGGTAAGCTTCCGTCTCCACGATGGGGCCGCCGCAAGGGCCGGAAGGCAGATTGCGAATCAGCCAATGGCCCAGCAACAAAGGAGCCACCACCTCCGCCGATGGCTCGTAGAATGATCGCGGCAGCGGTTTCATTTTTGGGTGCTTGGGGGAGAACCATTCGTCCCCTGAAGTTTCGCCTGCTGCTCCATGAGAAGCACACGTTCCAGCCTGTCGTGTGCATCGGCATCAGCGGGGTTGATTTCCCAAGCCCTTCGGTAGTGCGCCGCGGCTTCATCCAGCCTGCCCAATTTGAGGAGACGATTGGCGAGGTTAAAGTGGACGTTCGCGTAATCGGGCTTGATTTGCAGGGCCTCTTTGTATTGATCCATGGCCGCCTCGTCCTCGCCCGCCGCCGCCAGCGCTTTGCCCAGGTTGTTGTAAATGTCCGGATTCCCGGGAGAGATTTCCAATGCTTGACGGAACTGCGCAATGGCTTCCCGCACTTTGCCTTGACCAAGAAAAACATTGCCCAAATTGACGTGTGTATCGGCAAAACCAGGCCGGACTTTCAAACCCTTTTCAAATTGCGCGATGGCCGCGTTGGCGTCCCCCTTCATGCCCAGGATTGTGCCCAGGGCATTGATGGATATTATGTTGTCAGGCTCGATTTCCAAAGCCGCGCGGTATTGGGCAACCGAGCCATCCAAATCGCCATGCTGGCGAAGGTACTCCCCCAAGTTCATGTGGGCGACGACGTTTTCCGAGGTGCAGGCCAGCGTGTGTGTCCACCAAGTCAGTCCGTCTCTCCAATACGAAGTCTGGATATGGGCACACACCACCAACGCCCCCAAGACAGCCGTCATCAAACCGCCCAAAGCTGCCTGGCGATGACGCCATCCCGCGCTCCATTCCGCCAGCGCCCAGACCGCGGCCACAGTCAAACCTATTTCCGGCAAGTAAGTGTAACGATCCGCATGGGCGTAATAGGAAATCTGCACGACGCCGATGACGGGCACCAGCATCCCCAGAAACCAGAGCCAGCCCACGAGCACAAACGGCCACTTTTTCCGGCCCGCCACCGCGCCGCCCGTGATGGCGGCCAGCACGACTAGCGCCACGCCCACCTTCCAGCCCGCCGGTCCGCCGTGTGGGAACGGATAGGGATTGGCCAAGCCAGCCGGAAACACCATCTGTCGCATATAAATAATGACGGACACCACGGCATTGCCCAGGCGTTCCCAGAACGGTATGCGGGTTTCGATCTTTTCCGAGACAGAAGCCGTCGCGACACAAGACGCAACCGAGAGCAGCAGCAACGGAATCTTTTCTTTGACCAGGCTCCAGAACGTCTCCGTGGACTTCAAGCGCTGTAGCGGCCACCAATCCAGAATCAACAGCACAAACGGCATCGTCACCAGCATGTTCTTGGACAAAAGCCCCAAAACCAAAAAAACCAGAAGAAGCCCATAAAAAACTTTGAACTTCAAATTTAGAACTTTGAACCTTGAACCTTGAACCTTGAACTCCCTCGCGTAGCGCGCATAAGCCCACAGCGTCAACATAAAGAACAGCCCGCTCAGGACGTCCTTTCGCTCCGAAATCCAGGCCACCGATTCCGCCCGCAACGGATGAATCGCGAAGACCGCCGCCACGAAAGCGCTCCGCCACAGGAACCCGGTCATCGCGCGCAAGACCAGGAAGAGCAGCACCGTCGTAGCCGCGTGTAGCGCCACATTGGTCAGATGATGACCGCCCGCCCAAAGGCCAAAAAACTGGCAGTCCGCCATGTGCGTCAACCAGGTCAACGGATGCCAATGACCGATCTCGCTGTAATGAAAAGCCCAGCGCACCCCTTGCCAGGTCAAACCGTGTTGCACCACCGGATTCTCGTAGATGTACTTGTTATCATCGTAATTGACGAACCCGAAGCTGGCGGTCTGCCCAAACACGGCCCAAACCAGGGCGACCAGAAAGACGCAAACGCAAACCACTGGCCAGGTTTCAGAGTTTTGGGTCTTCCCGGCTTTCACGAAAGAATCCTTTGAGCAGAGAACATATTCACTCAATACCAATCTTCTCGCCGTAGGGCAACCTTGACGGCGTGCGACTGGCAGGCGAAATCGGCTCGAATTCTAATTCTTCGCCAACCGCCCCGATTCACTCCCAGAAGGCCCGATTTACTCCGATTTTTTGGGTTTTGGTGCGTCTTCTCGTGCCTTCTTGGTGGTAGAATCGGCCCTGTCGTTCCACATAAACCAGCGTGAAAATAACCTACGTAATCATGGAAACCAACGACTTGCGTTAGTTTCCCCCTTATTTTCAGCGTTGATCCTGGATTTGCTTCCATCATGGCCAAGGCTTGACGCGGTTTGACTGAGTCGGAGCGATTCAGACGGGTGAT
>Ga0206802_1039_pt1 | contig 32760 bp, 37 predicted proteins | sample Alteio_BWOrgCont_63_FD_152902 | JGI IMG/M metagenome (GOLD analysis project Ga0206802, IMG submission 152902) | Enriched cells from forest soil in Barre Woods Harvard Forest LTER site, Petersham, Massachusetts, United States -... | ecosystem: Environmental > Terrestrial > Soil > Temperate forest >... | reverse complement strand
TGTCAAAATTATTTCAATCCTTCTAGATAGCTTTTCTTTATAGAGCCCGCGTATCCGCAGGCCGCATATTGATGATCAGAGGATCAACCTCATATATACCCTCACGCTCAATGCGTGCGATCAAGGCAGGATCAACATTGACCTTCACCCCGCCGTTGGCGTCCTTCTGGACTAACAAGGCTGCATCCTGCCTACTTAAATCAATACCACCAGGAAATGCCTGACTGGCCATGGCCTTGTTTGTGGTATGTCCTTTTGAATCCTGTGAAGGGAGATCATAATCAGTATGGTCATTATTATCCGGTTCATACGGATGCGTCAAAAGAAACAACCCTTGAGAAGCGCCGGACATGGCATAGGCAATTAGGAATGAATCGCCGTCACATACCTGAATCAAAAAATTCTCAACTTCATTCTTCTTAGCTTTATCAATATCCCTCCCCAAAAACCCCGCCGCATGCAAGGCCCACTCTACCGGGTAACTTTTTTCTTCCTCGCCATGGTCCTTTGCATAGGCAATTAGATAAGGAATAATGGATGGGCCTTGGGCAAGGATGTTTTTCCAGGCTGGAGATGTATTTACCGTTTTCCAATCATCAGTTTTCAACTGTTCAAGCCAGTTTTGCAACTGAAGGTAAGTGGCCTTTTTGACCGGCATTGACTGCACCGCCACAGGACCATGAGTATCTTTCTTTGCTTTCTGTACTACGATCGCCGGGGCAGTCGAAGCACCCATCCCTGCCACGGCCAAACCTACCATAACAGATATCCGTAATTTAGAAGTAAACATTGCGGGGTCTACCTTTGGTTTATTTCTAAAATACAAAACACAACCAGCACAAAAAACTAATATTGATCCAATAATACCAACATTGAAAATATCTCCTGGCGGTTGATGATAAATTTTACTTAAATGATGAACCCATACTTCTGCAGGTTTTTTCAAAGATACTCCCACTCCAAGAACAACTGCTACGGCTACTGCATGACGAATTATCTTATCAATCCCTGGTGAATTAATAAGACTTTCAGCTGTACTAAGCAGAGCAGCAGCAATTTTTACCCGGGATTTGTAAACTAGTTTATTTCGTTGAACACTCACTACTAATTTATTCCATTTAGCTCGTTTTATTTTAGCCTCCACAAGACTGATCGATTGACGCATTAAAACAAAAGCTTCTGCCTGCATTTCTTCTGATCCTTGGCTCGAAATGGTTGTGAGTATTTCAAATAATGTATCAAGTATTTCAGTTAGTTGTACCAGTAAATCTTTCCTATGTTTGATAGCTTCAACCATCCTTCTTATGCTTTCCATATCATTCCTTGCAAACTTCAATTCAAGTTCCATAAAATAAACGACGTATTGCTGGCTTTTTTCTGATGAGATTTCTTTTATTGAGTTAAAAATTCCAGCTAATCTATCTCTGTCGGTGAGATCACGCTTGGCATATTGAAATAACATGTCTGCTTTTACTTGACCTGGTACTGGCAATATATTTATTGACAGGAGGACTCGAATTAATGCAGCATTTAACTCCGCATTTTTTAACATCCTAAATGCCGGGATGTATCCCTTTTTACCATCTCTGGTCCAATCTAATCCTTTTGTTACCTGAGCCAATAGAGTATTTCTCTGTGAAGTTACAACCATTTCAGCTGCCCCTAAATGAGGCTCTTGCAATAAGACAGTTAACATCATCATGCCATTCTGCAGCTTATCTGCCTCTAACATGTCCGCATCTTGTGGTCGTACGGCCATGACGGCGAAATCAATATCTTTTGTAGCTTGAGCTCTGTCTGTTTTAGAAAACGGTGTGGGAACAATAGTCAGCTCTGCCAAATCAGCAAAGCCACCGGAGAAATATTGGCGCGCGATCGTCACCCCTCTCTGACCCTCCCCATCAAGGGGAGGGAGCGTTTCTTCTTTAATAAAGTTAAACACCCCCTTCTTGTAAGCCTTCAAGTATTGTTGATAAATAGCTTCATTAGTTGACACGTCATTCTGGTCTATACCTTTGACTATGCCTTTGTTGGCATATACGCGGTTAAGCAAGGCTTGTTTTAAATTGCGTTTGAACCAAACGGCTAATACTTGCGCGTAAAAGATTTGGCGCAGGGTGGCGAAATTTTGGCCTTCGTTGATTTCTTTTTCGATTTCGGGGAGGATGATTTGACGGATGACTTGGGAGGCGATGGAATGAGCATCATTGGCTGTTCTATTAGAGATTACTTCGTCGCCCTGCGGGCTTCTCGCAATGACACCATTATGTTTATTCAGTGACAAGTAATCCTCTTCTAACATCACTTTTAGATGGGCGTTGACGATATAGGCTGTTTGGCCGTGTTCGTAGACGCCGGCTTTTTGGGGGACGATCCATACTTTGTTAAAAGTGTTGACTGGGATTTGGGTGGTGCCGTACATTTGCTTGGCCTTGGAATAAACCCTGTCCCAAAATGTTTTGCCTAAGGCTTTCTGTGGGTATATTAATGAAGCGGTCAATCTATATACTTCCCGCCACTTTTTGCACCAACCTTTCAAGCCTGAGAAGCAGACGGACTTAGATTTAGGGAAATGACCTGATTATGGTCTATTTATGATCCAAAACATTCTGGGAAGGACGGGCAACTTAAGCAGTAATAACCTTAAACTGGGTCACATTGACCTCTTTACGCAAAAACTAAACGTCCCCTCGGCTGTGGGATAGGACGGCCTAATTGTTTGGCAGTATCAATCCATTGCTGGGCAACAATCCCGATATTCTTAAGGGCTTGAGCATAGCTTGCTCCATCAGCCATGCACCCTGGCAATTCAGGAATTTCTACAATAAAAGCCTTGTCTTCCTGGCTCCAATAAATGATGAGTTCATACTTTAATTTGCCCATAACCTATACCTCCATCTTATACTTCAAAATTATACCACGTACCTGTTTGACTTGATATGGTTTAGCCTTGCTACCCTTTGATTGAATATTGATAATCTCTTCAACATTGTCCTGTGTAAATATGTGATGACTGCCTTTGATTCTTTCCTGAAAACCCAACCTTTTGAGCAATTGGCATAAAGCAATAAATGAGATGTTAGCATCGCTGGTGCCAGACAAAACATCTTTCAAAATTTTCTCGACCCTGCTCATATATTAAATTATGCCCTTGTTGATCATTAATCTCCTTTAAGCTTATCACATCTCTACTACACCAGCAAATGAACTCCGAGCTAAGTTTTGCACCAACCTTTAAGGTCGTTTCTTGAGAATGTTTTTCCGACGGTAAGGTGACTGGGATGGTGTTATAAACCCTCTCCCAACAGCGCGGTGACCATTTCTGACAAGTTCAATATATCAAATGGCTTGGCTACATAAATAATGTGCGGTTCATCTGTGCCTAACTGGTTTGCTTCTTGAGCAAGCAAGCCGCTTAACACAATGATGGGAAGCTTTTTACACCGCTCGTCCTGCCTGACCTTCATGCTCAAACGCCACCCGTCCATCACAGGCATTGACAGGTCAATGATCATCAGGTCAGGGACATTGGCTTTGACCGCCTTCAAGGCCTGGACCCCATCAGCGGCAGTCTCTACCTCATAGCCCTTCTTCTCCAAAACAGACTTGATCATGTAAACGATGTCTTGGTCATCGTCTACTATAAGGATTTTAGACATATTTCCCCCCTCCCTAACCCTCCCCACCAGGGGGAGGGAACTATTCATAACCTCCTCCCTATCAGGGGGAGAGAACTAACTAAAAAGCTGGTTGACTTTTTCTAATAGGTTTTCCAATCTTTCGTATTCGACAAAAATGTATATTCCCGTCTTGATGCCTATACGTTCCATCACCTGACGATCGTGCTTAGCGTCACGGGAAGTGTATAGGACGAATTTAACATCCATTGTCCGGGCCATTTGGCTCAGCCTAAAAATGACGACGTCACCCGCTATATCCGTCAATCCTAATTGCACAAGGGCCACATCAGGAACATCCTGCATCATTTTCTCGATACCCATTGCCCCGCTTCTGGCAGGGATGACTGTATAATCAGCATTTAAGAAAATACCCGCGGCCCGATCAAGAATAGGCTGGTCATTTTCAACAATGCAGATCTTGCGGGGACGCGCAAGAAGGCCTGTATTGGCCTTAAGCGGCGTCTTACTTTTATTTCTTATGATCAGCTCCGCTTCAGAAATCAATTGGTCTATTTCAAAAGGTTTGATGATAAACCCATCAATCTCAAGGTCCTTAAAAAGCTCTTGGACGTTGGCGCGCGCTGTTAAAACCAGCACTGGGAACATCGGCCTGCCGTCTTTCCCGCAGATCTTGTTGTAGAATTCAATGCCTCCCATGCCGGGCATGTTCATATCCAGGATAATCAGGTCCGGCCGAAACACGTACACCTTCTTGAGGGCTTCCAGGCCATTGCATGCTGTTTGTACCTCAAACCCCTTGGAGGTGAATTGAAACTTGATCATCATCTGCAGATCAACTTCATCATCAACGATAAGAATTTTCTTGTTAGTATCCATTTATTATTTCCCCCCTCTCATCGACCGGAAGGACAAAATAAAAACAAGATCCCTGGTCAATTTTTGAATCAACTTTTATTTTACCTCCGTGCTGACGGATGATTTCCTTGCAAATGGCAAGGCCCAGTCCTGTCCCGGCGCACCTCTGATGGGCCTCTCCTAATTGCTGGAATTTTTCGAACAGCTTAACCACATCTTTTTCTTTAATCCCTACTCCCGTATCTTGAACACGTACTTCTATCTCATTAGGCTTGGCACTCTTTAAACTGGAAACGGTAATACCCCCGGAGGATGTGAATTTAATGGCGTTTGAAATCAAATTATTTAACACTTGGATTATTTTATCCGAGTCAAAAAGCAAAACCGGTAGCTGAGCATCAAGGGATAGCTTCAAATACAAGCCCTTAGCTTGGGCGACTGCTTCCTGCGCCTGTACAACGGACTGGATTGTCCGGTTGATGTCCCCGGACTTAAGATTCAAGGTCGTCTTGCCGGACTCCATGTGTGCCAGGTCAAGGATATCATTGATCAAACGATTAAGACGGTCCACATTGCTTTTAGCCCTACCCAAAAAATCATTCTGTTCGCCAGTCACTTGACCGGCAGTACCACTCATGACAATATCAATGGCAGCTTTGATTGATGACAACGGTGTCCTTAATTCATGGGAGATCGTCGAGCTAAAATCCTTTTGGATATCATAAAGGACTTTCAGTTTGCTATTCGCTTCTTGAAGTTCCTCGTTCTTGGATTTTGTCTCTTCAAAGAGCCGGCGGTTATCCATGACAAGATCGTAATGATACACGGCCCCCTTGACTGCGGCCACTAATTCCGGCGGATGCCATGGTTTATTGATAAAACGGTAGACTTCGCTGATATTGATGGCTTGCTCAGCAGCGGAAAGTTCGGCATACGCCGTAAAAAGAATACGGATAATGTCCGGGTATTGCTCTTTGACCTTATGGAGGAATTCAACCCCTGAAATGTCTGGCATGCGCTGGTCGCTTAAAACCACCTTTATCTTCTCACGGGCGATAATGCCCATGGCCTCAGTGTAATTGGACGCAACAGCTACCCCGTATGGCTCATCGGCAAATATGCGTGTAATAGCATTAAGCACTTTCTGATCATCATCCAAGAATAAAATATTTATTTCTTTCATATTCCCTCTCCTAACAGGACCCCGCCGTTTGTCGATAACGACAGGCGGGGCCGCTTCATATCATGCGCGCATTCCGTTGGCAGCGCGACTGTAAATGTAGTGCCTTTGTCCTCATTGGAAGAAAATGTGATGATCCCCCCGTGCCTTCTGACGATATCGTAACTGATGCTCAAACCCAGACCTCTGCCTACCGGCCTGGTGGTGAAAAAAGGATCAAAGATCCTGGTAACATTCTCAGGACTTATGCCGCAACCTGTGTCGCTGATACCCACGCAAACATATCTGTCTTTAGTGTAAGTTTTGACCGTAATAAACCCTTTGCCTTCGATTGCATGCGCCGCGTTGGTCAATAAATTGACAAATACCTGGCCGATCTTTTGAGGATTACAGATGATCGCGGGCACCTTGCTGTAGTACTTCTTTAATTGTGCTTTGTATTTGATCTCATTCCAGGAAATATTCAACATGCTTTCCATAAGAGCTTCCAGGTCAACGGAATCCTCGGCCTCTTTATCAGCGGCGGCAAAAGCACGCAGGTCATCCACGATCTTCCTGATACTTTCGGTGCCCTCCCTGGATTCTTTGATCAAATTATCAATATCACCCTCTATAAACTTAAAATTGGTCTCTTCCCGGACTTTTTTCCAGGAAGCGATGACCTGGGCCACCCGTTCATGATTTTCATCTTTTAAGTATTTCTCCAATTTATTAAGGACCCCCAGCAATGGTGTGTAGTGTGCCAGGTATTTCTCTAAGGTCTGCAGATTGCTGTTGATAAAACCAATGGGATTATTGATCTCATGAGCGATCCCGGCGGCCAGCTGACCGATGGCGGAGAATTTCTCTGATTGCAGTAATTGGCTCTGCGTATGTTGTAAATCCTCATGGGTTGTTTGTAATTCCTCCAATGTCCGGGCCAGGCGCTTGGTGCGTTCCCGCACCTTTTGGTCAAGGGTCTTGTTTAATTCATCCAGACGGCGATTGCTTTCAAGCAATGCTTCCTGGGTGCCGCGGGTAATGCGCAGAATAATTAGCCATGATAATAACAACAATATAAAGACGGTGATAAACGCAATTTGGGAAAGGTATTCTTTACTGTTTTCCACGGCCAGGGCCGCATCCATCTGTTTCTTTAAAAGCATATTCAAATTTTCAATGGCCTTTGTGTAAGTATACTTCTGTAGTTCATATTGATCCCCAAAAAGGATACCCATTGCTTCTTTGCCCTTGCCCTGGCGGATCAAAGCAAAGGCCTTATCTTCCATTTCCAGCAATTTAATCTTTCCGGTGCTGGTACGGTTGTTTTCCTTCCTATATATCTCAGGAGACACTAGCGTGGCTTGTTGAATGGCGGAGCTCAATTTTGGTTCGTAGGCACGGTAGCGTAATTCCCATTTGATGTCTCCGGTGGCCGCGGCCATGCGGGCTGCCATGGACATGATTTCATCATAATTAATGATCTGAGTTCTAAATTTTTCGATCTGCAGATAGCGTTCCTTTAAACCGTTGACGGCCTGCTGGGCGTGATAATCGTGAAGTCCAATAATCACCAACAAAATAGTGGTGACTATTAAGACCCCCGTAAAAAAACGTATGGAAAATTTAATGTCCATAAATAATTACCCCAACATTTGCCCGATTTTTTCCTTAAATGCTTCATTGCTAAATGGCTTTTGCAAAAAACCATCCGCGCCTAAATCCGCGATCTTTTGAACTTCCTTAGGCTCACTGGTCCCTGAAATAATAATAATTTTAGTATTTTTGCCATGAGCGTCCTGGCGAATATTAGCGTAGGCTTCATAACCATCCATGGTAGGCATGTGTATATCCAAAATAATTAAATCAGGTTTGAATGCCGTGAATTTCTTGCCCGCGTCAAACCCATCAAAAGCTTCTTCAATAAGGTATTTATTTTCCATCACTAATACCCGCTGCAAAGCGTGCACAATACCGCGGTCATCATCAACGATCATAATTTTCTTTAAAAGAGAAGCCGATTGCAGCTCAGCTGGAATCGGCATATTATACTTTTGGAGAAAGCTTAAGAAATCTTCAACGCTCACACGGCTATGTTTGCCTGGGGTACGGTAGGCCTTTAATTTCCCGGATTCCACCCACTTGAGCACCCCCCTGTGCGTGACATGGCAGTACTTGGCAACTTCTCCTGTAGTTAGCAGCTCCTTTTTATCATTCTCTTTGCTCATACGCTCATCTCCTGTCCGTTCCATCTATTCCTACTGTTCCACTTGTTCCTATTCAGAGGATATACGAAATTTTGGCCGTTGTCAAGGACATGAACGTATCTATATCTATATCAATTAGTTGTGATAATTAACAAAAACGGGGAGAGGAGAAGAATTAGATCAAGGGCTATTAATTTGAGGAGCTTGTAGTCCGGCCAGGGACCAGACGCTTTGGACTTGGGTGATCTTAAAGATCAATGGTGAGAGGCTTGTCAACCCTTCCCGCCGGATGCGTGCGAGCATGGCAGGGTTGATATTCATTTCAACGCCAGATCCGTCCTTGGTGTCGATCCACTGGGTATTATCGTTGGAAGTGTTTAGGTCGATACCGCCTTTGGTCTCCAAAGCCAGCGCGGCATTATCAACAGCGTTCGGTGTTGTAACCTGGGCAAAGTCGCCCTGCCCCGATATTATTAAATTTCTTAAATAGACAAGATCCTTCGTCTTCCATTCCCGTATTTGTTCCAAATTTAAACCCAGGGGTTGATTTGCCAGGTATTGTCTTAATTTTTCCAAACGCACGACCCTGATATCGTCAGGTCCTTCCAGTCCTCTCAACCATAAAATTTTCTCGATACCCCTTGGGGTATAAACGAAAACAAAATCTCTATTATAATAAAAGCTATCTTTCAAATCGTACCTAGACGATTTAGAATCAGCCCCCTGAGAAATGATAAGTTTCGAAAAATCCCTATCCCTCGCAACTTCTATCCTAAAGGTCTTAGGACCACCGCGTTCATTCCTATTGGAAGCAGCCTGACCGTTGAGCGCTAGCTGCGTGACATTAATTTCATCGATACAATCAATAACCAACCACTTCCAACCACTATCCACTGTGGAAGCATGAAGCAGTGCCACTAAATCTTCGCCATATTCGCCTGTTAATCTTTGCAACAATTCAGCCTGAAACTCCAGGTCAAACTTTACGGACAATTTTTTGCTTTCAATTCCTCCAATCAAGTGGACCACCTTGACAGCATCAAAATCACTATCATTGCTGCCTATAGGAATAACTATCTGCCCGTCTTGGTTTCGAGCAGACCCCGTACCTTTTCTGAAAACAATTGCCTTTCCATCCACCTTAAAAAATTCACCAACCGCCTGGTTAATGCGACCCAAGGTGACCGTCATTGCCGCATTATTTCTAGTGGGCCCTGTTTTAGACGTAGCAACCATGGCTTGATCTACCACAGAACTTCTACCTGGTTCAGTCGTCGTTGCGTATTCAACTGTTATTGGTTCCATGGCAGCAGCAAAGGGCTGTCCCAGCATTAAATCATCTCTACGAAGATCGACGGCATTAATAATATTTTCATCCCCTGACCTTATCAGCTTATTAATGCGACCACACAGCCTTTTGAGAACTTCCGTCGCACGGTCGTGACCCCTGCTGCCTCTAAGCCATCGATTGATACGGACTGCCCGAACAACCAGCCAAGGCCCGATGCCCGGCAATGACGAAAGAAAGCTCAAGAGCTCCCGGACATTACTAAAATCATTGTCCTCCTGAATAATCATGAGGCCCAAAAGCCAAACCATCAGGGCCTCTTGAACTGAATGTGAATGAGCAAGAGATCCTCTTAAATCCCGCATTTCACCCTCTCCAAAGACAACATTCCCTCCTCTGCCTGCATCTTGCCAACTCCTTAGCAGCGCCGGGAATACAACATTTATGTCAGTCATCGCTGCATCTATCTCTTGGGCTATTGAAATTAATAATTTATCATGTTGCCTTTCAGTCATGCCTTTAGGAATTTCTCTAACGCCTAATCCCTCTATCTTTCTATCATCTGCGAACGTACCTGATTGTATAAACATTCTCACACCCGCATAACTCTTCCCGGATTCTCTGATACTCTTGGCTAACTCTCTTCCAGTCATACCTGGCATTTGATAATCGCTGAGCACAAAATCATATTTCACTCCAGCATCTAATAAGTCCAAGGCTTCTTGCCCATTTTCAGCTTCTGTAATAATCATCCCTGCTTTTTCCAATACCCATCGAAATATTCTTCTATCATTACTATGATCATCTACGAGCAAAATTCTCTTTCCATTCAATATTTCTTTAGCATCTTCTACCGTCATTGCCGCGTTTTTTGCACTGGCTGATGGGGTCTGCATGGCGGAATCGACGACCAGAATATTATTAATTCTTACTCCCTTTATGTCGGTCATATTGACTATAAAGAATTTATTATTTTCGTTCTGAAGAAGGCCTAGTATTAAATTCTGGCCCCATGCTATTGTTGTTCCGCTTTGTTGGACAATGTAACTAACAGATTGTAATCTTTTATTAAAATCTTCTGCATCCCTCTTAAGTTCTTCAACCATAAAATTTGTTCCTTCCGGCGTACCGGCACTTTTAAGATCTTCTAACAAATTCTGTTCACTGATCACCCCATCTTTGGCTTTAATCACCTTCACTCGATCATAAATATCCTTCACAATTCCATACTCCCAAGTTGCTCGCTTCGCTCGATACATAAAATCGTGCAATCCCCCAGTTGTCATCGCGGCATTCGGCTGGGCATTTACTGAGAAATCGGAAAGATTTGATTTAGCTAAGGAAGCAAGATCTGCTATTACTTGAGGCGTTGCCACTGGAGTCACCACTTCTGCAGCATCTAATGTTGAATCATACCCGCCGGAGAAATATTTTCTGGGGATGCTTTGGCCGTCAGCTTGGGGGTCTTCCTTTATATAGTTGAATACGCCTTTTTTGTAGGCTTGTAAATAACGCTGGTAAATCTTCTCTTGGATGGATGGGTCGCTTAGGTTGATGCCTTTAACGGTGGATTTATCTGCGTAGACTTGGTTTAATAAGGCTTGCTTTAGGCTCTTTTTGTACCAGGTGGCCAGGATCTGGGCATAGAAGATTTGGCGTACTGTGGCGAAATTCTTGCCTTCGTTGACTTCTTTTTCGATTTCGGGGAGGATGATGGAACGGATGACTTGGGAGGCTACGGAATCAGAATTATTTCCCCCCTCCCTAACCCTCCCCACCAGGGGGAGGGAATTATGCTGCTGTAATGCCAAGTAATCTTCGTCCAGCATTACTTTTAAATGGCCTTCGATGACGAAGGCGGTTTGGTTGTGTTCGTAGACGGTGGCTTTGTTGGCTAGGATCCAGACCTTGTTAAAGGTATTGACCGGGATTTGGGTTGTACCGTACTGCTCTTGGGCTTTGGCATAGACCCTGTTCCAAAATTCTTTGCCTAAATTCTTTTCTGGATATATTAGAGAAGCAGTCAGTTGCTTAAGGATATAATCCTGAGCCAGAAGATCGCGGCCTAAGGCTGTTTGGCCTAGGGCTTGTGGAATGATACGGTCTTTTTCGTAAGGCGAAAGATTGACCCACAGGTCTTTTTCAGGGATGGTCAGGCACGCAAAGAAGTATTTGACCAGGCGATCGCCTTCCTTCTTTAATGCCTCGCCTTTGAGATTGGTGTGTCCGGTGTCTACAATGAAATCAAATAGAAAAGGATTGTCTTTATGAACGGTCAGGCCTTTAATCAATGCCGGTTGATATGCTGAGCTTAAATTGACCATGGTGCCAGGTGTGGGCAAACCTAAAACAGCATCAGCATGCGCTTTGGGCAAAGGCCCCAAGGTGGTTAAGAAAAAACAAAAAATAACAGTCAAATTGAATGTTTTCTTAAACATGACTGATCTTCTCCTGGATTTAAAGTAGTCGAGAAAGCGCTATCTTATGAAAGGATAACACATATTTGGAAGTTGTCAAATTAGGAAGGATAAAAAGAACGTACATAACATGCTGGAATTAATATATTTATGAACTAAATAAAAATATTATCACAAATTTAAACTTTATTATTCCTGATGTGCTTAAACACCCGACTTTGCCAGCGCTTGGGGTTGAGCTGTTAATCCAACCACCAAGGGCGACTCCATGGCTGGCTTAATGTGCAGTTTAAGCTCGCAAATGGTCAAGGTTTTGGAATCCCCAAAAACTAATTTAATCGTAAAATTCCTACTCCCAAATTTTCAATGATCTGTAGAAGCCTGCAGTTAGCACCACCGGGTTCTTTAGCACCTATCTCCCATTTCCTAATAGTACTTTCACTGGCGTTCAATAAATATGCGAATACTGCCTGACTTACATGAAGTTTCTTTCTAATTCTAATCACATCTCTTTTTGTGTAACGCTTAGGGGCGGGATATTTAATTTTATTAAATTCCTTAATGGTCAAAGAAACATCTTTTATTTGACTGGCTGCTTGAAGCTCTTCTTCTACCATATCAAGTATCTTTGAATTAATATCAGTTTTCATATTTTATCTCCGTAAAATTTTTTAGCTCTATTTGTTTCTTAACCTCATCTTCTGAATAATTTTCGTACGTTTCAGACAACATTCTTAAAGTCTTATGTGTATCCGAATCTATGTTGTCCTGCATATTTTTAGGATATATCAAACAAAATACGATAAATTCATCCCTTTTCCAAAAAAATATATTTCTAAATCCCCCGCTTTTCCCTTTACCTTCCTTTGATCCTCTTATTTTATACATTTTAAAACCAAGAGGTATTGCCCTACCCTTGAAAATGTCATCCAGTACTACTTTGATATCTTCATCATCTAAACCAAAATCCTTTAACTCCCTCTGAAATAATTTATTCTTTAAATATTTCATGTTTACCTTTCTAAACAAAGTATAACACTTGGTATCATAGGTATCAATATTTTTATTTCTAAAAAATATAGAAAAGGAAATTAGATTCTAAAATAATTCTTTGCTCTGCTTGCCGGGAGGTAAGATTAGGGGGTCTTTGCGGTTGTAGGCGTGGGGATCGAAAACCCAGTCAAAATCATTCTCGCGTTTGGGATACCACCTACCAAAAAAGGGGACTTCTCCTGTCTTTTTATTAATAACGACTAAATATTCCGTTTGAAGCAGTTCCCTGTAAGTATCAGTCAGGGCATTGCTGGTCATTGGCTCCAAAAAGTTATGCCCGAAAACCACAAACCAGTAATCCGGATATTTATAGACCATTGAACCGGTTTTAATGTCCGGAAACGAAATCCGATAGGAATCTTTTTCTTCGGTGTTGATTAATTTCTTTTGCGCAATGATCTTGGCTTGTTCTGCATTAACACCATTCTCGTCATGCACCATATTATCGTAATTTTTGTAGATTGCTCTGGTGGAGGTGCAGCCTGTTAAAAGACACAAGGTTAATATACCCCCCGCCCTAACCCTCCCCACCAGGGGGAGGGAATTATTCTTGGCCCTCCCCACGATGGGGGAGGGAATAAAAAATTTTCTCATGATAAAAACCTCGTTGAGCGTAGATGGCGTTCCAGATGGAATACCAAAAAATGATTCAAGACGTATTTGAGTTCTTTCTTGATAAACGGTGCCATGCCTAAGCGAAGCGCGGCATCCCAATTATTTTTTTGGATATGCAAAATAGACGCCACTGCCCCCAGGGAAATAGGTGTCGCCTCGCCGGCAGAATCCTTGCAAACCCCGCATAAAAGACCACCTAAACGCAGACTGAAACGCGGTGCTTCCGCGACATTTTTACTGCAATTGACACAGGTCTCCAAATGAGGCTTGAATCCCGACAGGGATAAAATTTTAATTTGAAATGTTTGAACAAGTTTACTGACATCCGGGGTTGTTTGCAGGCACTTGAGAAACGCCTGCATCAGATTATAAATCTCCAGGTTTTGTTCCTCCGACGGCATCAGGGTGTCAATAAGCTCTGCGGCATAGGAGGCCGCAGTCATGCGTTCCAGGTCCTGGCGCAGGCCTGAATAAAAATCTCTCATGTCGCAATGGCTGATCAAATGGATATCGCTATTGCGGTATTGGTAATAAACGATATCATTGAGGGAAAATTTCTCGACACTGGAGCCGAATTTCCTGGGGTCTTTGCGGATACCCTTTAAAACACCCTTGACCTTACCAAAATCCCGCGTTAAAAAAGTAGCAATGCGGCTGGTCTCACGGAAGTCAAAGCTCTTTAAAACAATGCCTTCAGTTTTTACAATCATGCCTTGATTATGTCAAAATTGTGATATAATTCAAGGTAATGTATAAGGATTTTTATAAACTAAACGAACTTCCCTTTAACACCACCTCTGATCCTGACTTCTTTTTTCCCTCTTCACGCCATGAAGAAGCCTTCAGCCATTTGATTTACGGCATCAACTCTCGTCGAGGAATTGTTGTTGTCACCGGTGAAATCGGCACCGGCAAGACCACCCTGTGCCGCACGATGCTAAACCGCCTGGACAAATCCGTTAAAACCGCGTTGATCTTAAACCCCAATTTTTCAGATTTGCAATTGCTGCAAATGATCATCAATGACTTAGGGATATCCTACGTCAAAAAAACAAAACTCGATTTGGTAGGCGCCATCTCCCTATTTTTAATTGAAGAATCCGCCCAGGGCAATAATGTGGTCGTCATTATCGATGAATGCCAAAGCCTCAACGTGCGCCAGTTAGAACAAATCCGGCTCTTGTCCAATTTGGAAACTGAAAAAGAAAAATTACTGCAGATTGTTTTGGTTGGCCAGCCGGAATTGGGTGAAAAACTCAAAAACCCCGCCCTTCGCCAGCTCACCCAGCGGGTCAGCGTGCATTACCATATGCTTCCCTTGCAAAAAGAAGAGGTCGCACAATACATTAACCATCGCCTGAAAGTCGCTAAAGCTGATCTCAACCTTCATTTCACACCGCAGGCCATAGAATCTATTTATACCGTCTCACAAGGGACGCCCAGGGTCATCAACATCCTCTGTGACCGTGCTCTTTTGGCCGGATTCGTAAAAAATACATTTACCATTGACCATTTTATCATCCAAGAATGTGCAAAGGAAACACTATACTCTTATGAGCATCATTCACGACGCCCTTAAAAAAGTCCAGCAGAGCCTAACACCTAAAACTAATGAAACACCGCCAGCACCGTCTTCAGAAGCAACTCAAAAAAATGGCAGCTATCTTTACGAAAACCCTTCACCTGTAGAAAATCAACCACCTGTGGACCAAAAGACCACCGACGAAAAACCGGTTGTCCAAAATAAAATTAAATCCCTATTGGCCTTCATTTGCGCCATTGTGATCACGACTGGGGCCCTGTGGTATGTCTATCAACAATTTAAAAATGATGTTCCCATAGCCCAACGATTGGCCAAAAAATCGTTTTATACCCTGGTCCATAAAGCAGGAATTACTGGGCTTGCGACCAAGGCTCCAGACCTCAAATCCTTGGCTCAAATCACCATCCCAACAACGGCCACCACGGCCAGTGCCAGCCAATCACCGGCTACTGGGGCCGCACCTACAACTCTGAATATCCACGGGATCATGTCGAATGCGACGGGCAATCTGGCCTTGATCAATGACCAGGTTTACCAGGAAGGTGACGAGGTTGATGGGGCTAAAATCATCAAGATTGATTTAAAATCCATCACGGTCAACATCAACGGTACGGAAAAGACGATTTTTGTGAAGAGTTAAGCAAATCAACTCACGTCATTGAGACTACTCTGTTTTACGGTGATCTTTTAAAAGCATTTGCAATTTTGAAAGGCAATCGGTTCCATATTGACCGGTTAATTTCTCAAGAAGATTTAAATCAATCTTTTTCCCAGAAACATCCAGCACACCAATAATATCCTGAATATCTTTAGGGCTGCCGGCAAAAACCTTTAACGCTATAAAATCTTCCAGACCGACCATTTTAATAGCAGAACCCATAAATGTTGCCTTTTGGGTGCGAACAAAAAGTTCTTGAGTCATTCCCTGGATTCCAATTAGAAGATCTACCCTGTTGTGAAAATTATCTCGAATATTAATAACCGCAGCAATGGGATCATTGAAATCTCCCTTACGATGTTCAACATTAAACCCTTTAGCGCACAAATCTTCACAAAGCTTAATGGCATCCCCAGTTGTATGAATTGAAATCACCGCGTCAGCATCCAAGCTGGCACGAACCACCCCATAAAATGATGCCGCAAAAGCACCGATAATAGCGTAAGAAACGCCTCGATCATTAAGAATATCAATGATATCTAAAAGAAGTAAAGCCGATTGACCAGGGGATGTTGTTCTCATTCTGATAAATTATCTGTTAAACGATCAGCACTCTGATTCTCATCTGTCTTTTTAACTAACGATAATTGGCATAAAAGCTGGGAGTGGTGATAAAACGCCATCAACCGCTCTTCGGGCGAAAGCTGCCGGTTAAGCTTGATTAGATCATGATGGTCCTGTTGAAGAATCGTGGATTTCATACGCACCTTTAATAAATTATAACATTTTATAAGCATGCTTGTCAGAATTAATACGTTAAAAAGGTCAGACCAGATAGGCTTGGATGGCTTGAGTAATGATGTTGGTGGGGATGTCGCAAACTACTTTGACTTGGCCGATTTTTGGGGTTAGCACAAAACGATTATGGCCTGCGGTGAATTTTTTGTCGTGTTGCATTAAATCCATGATTTTGGCTAAACGGACGCCAACTATTCTTTCCGGCAAGCCCACGCTCGTGATCAGTTGATTGATGCGAAGCTCTTGAGGTGCTGATAAAAAGCCCATGCTCACGGAAATGCGGGCTGCCACGCGCATGCCAAGGCCTACAGACTCGCCATGATGGTACTGGTTATACTTGCTGGCTGCTTCCACGGCATGGCCCACGGTATGCCCGAAATTAAGGATGGTGCGCAGACCCTTGGTTTCTTTTTCATCCTTGGCAACGATATCAGCCTTGATCTGGGCACAGCGCCTGACAATAAAATTTAAGACCTCGATGTCCCCTTTTAAAAATTTCTTATGATTGGCCTCAATATAATTAAATAGCTTTGTATCACCAATAATACCGTATTTGATGGCTTCAGCTAAGCCATTTCGGATTTGACGTTGGCTTAATGTTTTAAGAACCTTGGTATCCGCAAACACCAATTTGGGCTGATAGAATGCGCCGACCAGATTTTTGCCTGTCTCCAGATCAATCGCGGTTTTGCCTCCGATGGAAGAATCGATCTGGGCTAAGAGAGTGGTCGGCACCTGAATATAAGGTACCCCGCGTTTGTAAATCGCCGCCACAAATCCAGCCAAATCACCGACAACACCACCACCTAAAGCGATGACAAATATTTTCTTGTCCACATCATAGGCACTGATCTGTTTGAGCAAACGCTGGGCACAGGAAAAACTTTTGCTCTTTTCACCTTCAGGAACATTTAAAACCTTGACTGTATACCCTGCTTTTTTAAGGGCAGCGGATAATTTGACACCGTACAGGCGTTCAATGACAGGATGTGAAATAATCACTGCGTCTTTCCCTAAGCCTAAAGAACGGATACTCAAAGGGAACTCTCCTAAAATATCATGGCCAATGGCAATAGTGTATGGATTATCTTTTAAGCCTACCAAAATCTTTGAGATCATATTTGTACTCCAATCCAATTACCCACCTGCTCTATTACAGGAGACAAGAATCTAAACAGACCTAAATTTAAAAGCACAATCAATATGATTAAACCATAACGCTCCAGACGGCTATAGTAGTATGCTAATTTCATAGGCAGCACACTCGTGACCACCCGTGAACCATCTAAAGGCGGTATAGGCACCATATTAAAAACCGCCAGGGTCAAGTTAAGCATCACTCCCCACGCGCAGATTTGAGTGGCATTGGACAGAGCAGGCCATAGATAAAGTCTGGAAAAAATAAAAGCCAACGCAATATTCGTCAACGGTCCAGCTATAGCAACCAAGGACATCCCAAGCCGTTGTGGACGGAGATTCCTAAAATTAACCGGGACCGGTTTTGCCCAGCCAAAAAGCATCAAAGAGTGGGTTAATCCAAAATAATGCGCCAAAAAAAGAGCGCCGGGAACAAGGAGACTGCCTATAGGATCAATGTGCTTGATGGGATTTAAGGTCAGCCGTCCTAAATTCTTGGCCGTGGGGTCACCCAACCAGTACGCACTTAGGCCGTGCGCCACTTCATGCAAAACAATGGCGGGAGTTACAACAAACAAGATTAATAAAACTACATCTAACATAATTAAAGACCTCAACTCCCCCTTCCCCCTCTTTATAATAAAGAGAGGGTTAGAAAAAACTCATCAAAGGACCAGGGAAATTTTATTGATATGCACCAGAGGGTACATCGACTGTTTCTGCCAATTTGGAATAATATTCCCCTCTACATCAACCACCGCATTGGCAAAAAATGATATTTGCGGGATATCCTGCAGATAATAGACAGATTTGTCGTCAATGATAATTTCATAATGCACATCATCCCGGGGGGACTGTGCCAAAGGCTCAAGCGTCCCACGCAGGGAAATTGATGAAGTGACTATTTTAATCGATTCTTCTTTGACAACCTTTGCCGGTTCTTCAACAGTCGTCGGCCATTCAAGCGTTTGAATCAACATTGATTCCGGCACATCCGCTGACACTTCTTTCAAAAAATCCTGATGGATCCAGGCCACTGTCCCTGCCACCGGCGCCAGACGGCACCAACCATTAGCTTGGTCTAAAACTTTGACCAGGGCCCCTTTTTTGACTTCTCCCAAAGAGGCCGCGTCACTATTGGCTGATGAACGGATGTTGACATTATCCCCCAAAACAAGGCCAATACCCCCATTTATTTTCAAATAATCCGACCGGATATACGATTTAGTCGTCGCTAGAGGTTGTACTTTAAACCATTCATAGGACCGGCCCACCACAACCACTTGGGTCCCTTTGTTTAACTTGTCTATCTTTTCAAAATTGGTATTGGGGCCCGCGCGGACATTCACGGATTCTTTGGACACTTCTGCCAGGAAAGGAAAATGCTCATCGGCATATCCCGGCGCTATGAACGCACTTATCAGGAATACCGATGAGCAAATCGTAAAGATTTTATTCAACATTTCGTTGGAGATCCCTCGCTTATATGCTCGGGATGATTTCGACATTACGTCGAAATCACTTTTTGGCTCCTGCGGCCGGTTTGGCAGCAGTTTTGGCGGCTTCTGCCGGTTTACCAGCAGCGGCACCTGCGGCGGGAGCAGCAGCATCGCCTTCAGCCTTGACTTTCTTCTTGGCCTTAATACGGACTATTTTTGTTTTAGGCAAACCAATAACAGCGGTTTCTTCTTTCCAAAGTCCCTTTTTCATCAACTCTTTGATACGCTCAATGCGTGTCTGCACGGACCGTTGCGTGACACTCGCTTTATCAATTTTTAACGAAGAATGTAATGACATCAAAATCTCCTTACTTGACTTGAACGGTACTGGCCTGGTAATTTCCGCAAAAGCGCTGTCGCACTTTCTTTATTGTTTAAATTACCGACGCATAACAACCAGTATTTACCGCTTTTGATTAAAAAACTTTGGAAACCTTTACCCTTCAGGAGCAATGCGTCCTGACGGGCATACTCTTCATTCCCATAGGTGGCAGCCTGGAGCGTGTAACGAACGCCTGACCCCTGCATAAAACCATGATTAATAAATGGTTTTTGCACCTGCGAAACTCTCTGCATAGGAACAGCTGTTGTCGCCACAGCCGCAGGAGCAGCAACTGTTCGCGCACCCACATTCCATGCTGCAGAAACCCGCTCATCCAATGCCTGGGCTGCTATTCCCTTACCATGCTCCACTCCCAGGGAAAATGAAAAAAGCGCCACCATTATACCCAAAATCGCAAAAATGACAAGACTTTCTATGGAGAGGGTCAAATTGGCCAAAAGGAATTTCGGCTTATTAATGTCTTCTAAAGTAGCTGAATTAGCAGGAAAAAGCTCAAACTGCGGCTGTTTATAATTAATATTCATTTTTATAAGTCCAATAATATAAGAAGGTTAATGATTAATGGATTCCCGCTTTCGCGGGAATGACAAAGTATTATTAAAAGTCATTATAGTTCTAGGACTTCAGTGAAGACAAGAGTTTTCTGAACTTTTTTTGGGAAGCCAATCTGAGGAAGGCGTCGATGATTTTGGGATCAAACTGTGAGCCGCTGCATTTAACCAATTCCTTGAGCACTTCATCAATCGACAGCGACGAGTGATAGACCCTGCCCTGCACCATCGCTTCAACAGCATCGACGCAGGCGATGATGCGCGCACCTAAAGGGATCTGTTCTTTTTTAAACCCCGACGGGTAACCGCTCCCGTCGTATTTTTCATGGTGATGTAAAATAATGGGAAGCACCGGCTTGAGGAACCCGACGGGAGAAATCAAAGCAACGCTATGCAGGGTGTGCTGGCGGATCAGCTTGATTTCATCGAGAGACAACTTTCCGCGCTTAGACAAAATATCATCAGGCACGTCGATGATCCCGACATCATGCAGCAGGCCGGCATACTCAAGCTGTTTAATCCCGTCGCTACTGACCTTCAGCTCTTGGGCCAGCATCTTAACAATTTCTAGATAAACCGGCGAATGAGTTGATCCCCTATAGGATTGTTTTTTAAGTAAATTACCGATGGAAGTAATGGAGCCCAATACTATTTTCTCATGCTCCTGATGCAGCTGCAGGTTCTTCATGGCAGTGACCACCTGCTCGGAGAAAACTGAAAGCATCTCGTAGTCGAAATCATTAAAAGGCTCTTCTGATGCTTTCTCTCGACGGACAAAGATGGCCCCCAGATAATCGTCCGCAACCAAAGGCAGGCCGATACAATCCTCTTTTAAAACAGAGGCTCCGCGGGTGACCGCCAGGACATCTTCCCCCACATCCTTCAAATCCCGAGGCCTGTCCCGCCAGATATTAATTTGATTATCAAAACTGGCACAGATGACCACGTCCTTTTTGACCGGATGCACCAGATAAACACTCGCCGAGGAAGCCCGGATAAACTGACATAACAAACGGGTCAAACGCAAAGTCAATTCTTTAACGGTATACGTGGAATTGACCAGGCGGTAAACCATATGCACCGCTGAGAGGATCAAGTGATAACGCTTTGTCGGAGAAACTGAATTAGGAGACATAGCCATCAGACTTTCTGATACGGGTCAAAAAGACGTTTATGTTCATCAAGAGCAAAACGGTCCGTCATAGAAGCAATGTAATTACAAATGATAGCATATTTTTCCGGTCTAGAAAATTTCTTATCACGCGCGTAAACAACATAGGGCAACTGTTTAGGGTTTTTTAAATAAACATCAAATAAATCACGGATAATCCGACGGGCTTTTGTAGTCATGCGCTCCACCCGCCAGTGATGATAAAGCTTGTCATTTAACAACTGTTGTAAATACTCCCGCTCCTGATGCATGGATTTACTAAAGCCCACCACATAGTCGTGACGATCCTTCACGTCTTGCGCTGATTTGAATTTAAGCGCCACAAGCCTCTTGTAGGTAGCGTTTAAAAGATCTTTGACCTGCATATCAATCAATTCTTTAACCACCTGATAGCGGAACATATCGCGGTCATGGACATCTTTCTGGCTGCCGATCTTCCCAACCGCTTTCTGCCAGAGAACACTGTCCATCAAATCTTCCTCGCGGATACACCCTGAAGTCAGGCCATCATCCACATCATGGTTCAGATACGCCAGAGAATCCGCGATATCGACGATTTGGGCTTCCAGGGTGGGGCCTTCATCACGGTACTGCTTGGGGATATCCACCCCAGGCATGTCAAAGACAGTCTCGTGCTTGAGAATGCCCACCAACACTTCACGGGTTAAATTAAGGCCGTCAAAATGAGGGTATTTTTTTTCTAATTTAGCGACGATCTCATAGCTGCGGAAATTGTGATTGAACTGGATCTTTGCCTCACGGACAATGCAATTAAGCTCTTCTTCTCCCGCATGTCCGAAAGGAGGATGACCCAAATCATGTGCCAGGGCAATGGCCTCGATCAAATCTTCATTCAAACGCAAATTACGACCCAGGGTACGGGCTAATTGGGCAACCTCAATGGTGTGGGTCAGCCTGGTGCGGTAATAGTCGCCCTCAAAAATAACAAACACCTGGGTTTTATATTCAAGCTTACGGAAGGCTTCGGAATGCACAATGCGGTCGCGGTCGCGCTGAAAACAGGTGCGGGCTTCATGCTGAGGTTCGTCATATTGACGGGCCCCGGCATCCTGGGACTTCATGGCGTAAGGCGCTAAAACCTTACTTTCGAGCTCCTCGATGTCTTGTCTTGTACGCATGTTCGAGTTTCTTATAAATACCTGATAAAGATTGAGAGATCACCTTGGTGTCGGCTGTCACCGGCATAAAATTATGGTCACTCTTCCAGCGGGGCACGATGTGAACATGCACATGCCCTGGAATGCCTGCCCCGGCAATTCGTCCTAAATTCATCCCCACATTAAAACCATGAGGCTTAAACACTGATTGTAAAAGGTCCTTGGTTTCTCTTAAAAGTTCCATCAACCCCACGTATTCTTCCTGGGGTAATTTGCTGATATCAGCAACGTGACGATTAGGCAACACTAAACAATGCCCGTTGCTGTACGGATAAAGATTCAACACAGCGTAAGCATGCGGGTTACGGATAAAGATCAAATGCTTCTTGTCTTTTTTATCCGCCAGGATCCGGCAAAAAACACAGGACTTTTGCTTGATCGTAAGCTTGGTAATATAGGTTTCACGCCACGGCGCGTACAGTCTGTTCATGTCAAATCCTGATTATCTCCGCTTTTATTTTTCCAGCTTCAATGGTTATAAGACCATAGGAAAAAAATTTGGCTTTGATCAGATCATTGGGGCTGCCGGGATTAAAATATAATGTCGTCCCCACCCGCTCGTTTAACGCCTGATGCGAATGCCCGAAAATCACCACATCCATCTTATCATTTTTAAAAGAAGACATGGCATTTTTTAACGCTTCGCGGGTATCCCCGATATGGCCATGCGTCACACCGATTTTCAAATCGCCGCAAACAATAATTTCTTTTACAGGCAGTTCTTTTTTGAGGGCTGATTCATCCATATTGCCCTGCACCGCCTTGGTGGGAGCGATCTTTTTAAGCAATTTCAATGTTTGGACATCACAAACATCCCCCGCGTGAATGATTAAATCAACGGACTTAAAACGTTCAATCACTATGTTTGGAATATTAAAGGAATGTGTGTCTGAAAGTACGCCGATGATCATCTTACAATTATAGGCTCGTCGAATAAATGCATTAAACAATTAAGCTGGTCTTCATCCCAAATCCACAGCTTCTCTTGAAGGGCGCGTACCTTGGCATTTTCATCCAACCCGCTTAATGAGACGATGACACTGCGCGTGGGCCTGGGGTCAAGTTTTTTGATCTCTTCTAAGATACCGTTAAGGTCATTGTCCTTCACCGGGTCTTTCTTGAGAACCACAAGCCACAAGCCTTCCTCACTTTCAGCGGAGATGGCATCAAAATAATTTCCAGTCCCTATGCGTAATTTAAGGACCTTAATGTTCCTAAAAGCAGTTAATTTATAACGGCGGCCACAAAGCACAAAAGATTCATTATCAAATTTATGCATCAAGTCCGCGACGCGTACGGACAGGTCCTTGCGGGCCACCATGCCAAAATCATTCAAAGCACGGTTGATCTCTTCCTTGAAACTTTTACGGGACCGCCCAATTTCAAGATCAAAGACATGAAGCCTGCGCTCATGGACATACTTGATCCAATAAGTGAACAATTTGTCCTTGATATGATAATAGTTCCCGTTTCGCTCAACGATATTAGAATCCAGCAACGCATTGACACGGGAGGCGACCTGAGCGGCCTTTAATTTCAAGCTTTCCGATAAATCACTGATCTTATGTTTGCCCTGTGCCAAAGAACCCAACACCGCGACGGTGAGCCCGGCACTTTTACCGGCAGCCAAAGCGTTGATCTCCAATTCAAAATGACGGCTGATGACACCCCAGCGGTTAAAGGTCACATTTTCAATGGCATTAGTGACGATAGGAGCATAGATCTCCTGCTGGGCATGAACACCACTTAAACAAATCAATTCCTGGCACAATAAATTAATATACAAAGGATGCCCGCCGGTAAAATCAGCAATGAAATTTCTTAAATGCATCCCGATCTTAACCCCTTCGAGATTGTGCTCGATCAATCCCTGGGCTTCAGTGAAATTAAAAGGCTCCAAGGGAATGATTTCAAAATTGCCGAACAGCAACGATAATTTCTCGGACAGGATGGTTTGGGCCTGTTGGGAAGAAGAACTGGCTACAATATACAGGCAATTTTTCTGGGTCATGATACGCTTACCCAGTTCAGCAAAAACATCGGGAATGTTAAAATTCTCTAAATGCCCAAACTCATCAAAAATCAAGACCACGGATTTACCGGTTTCCTGAGTAAAGACTTCCGGCAAGGATAAAATCATGTGATACGCTTCCAATATCTTACCTTGGGCCGTAAAGCTTTCTATCGCTTGTACCAAAAACACTGTCCGGGGAAGGCGGTCCTTGGCCTCGACACACAATAATTTTAAATCTTCCTGTAAGGGCGACAGATTTTCTTTTTTAAGGTAATTGTAAAGCAGGCTTTTGATAAATTGGATGGCAAAATAATCAAAATCACGGTTCTCTAAATCCAGATAGATAAAAAACACATCCTGCTCTTCCATCTGGGAGATCAGCCTGTGCAAAAGGGCTGTTTTGCCAATATAACGGTTACCCAAAAGGGCCACGTTTTGACGATAGCCTTCCTTGAGTCCCATCACGCGTTTTTTCAAAATTTCCAAAACGCCGCGACGGCCGTAAAAATTATGGTCGAAATCAATTAAATTCATGGCAAATAATACAAAGGATTCGTCGCCTGAGATCCATGGCGAATTTCAAAATGTTCAACCACCCTGGCGCCTATTTGTCCGACTTGCGCAATCGCGTCACCCTTGAAAACATGCGCCCCAAGTTTAACTAAAAGCCTGGCATTACGCGCGTAGACTGTAATAAATCCGTCTTTATGGTCTATCATTACCGTCTGCCCATAACCGCTGATATAATCAGCCAAAACCACATCACCTTCCCTAACGGCTTGGACAGTATCTCCGGCTTGGGCCTGAATATCAATGCCATGGCTATGAGTTCCGACACCTAGCAGATCATCAAAATAAACAACCACTTTATCCTTAATCGGCCAAATGAATTCATTTTTATTATTATCCACCGTGTGCCCGGAGATATCTTCAACCGCTTTAGCACCCGGAATAAAAAGCAATTGACCAACCTCAAGTGCGGACCCATTAGGGATATTATTGCTGTCGATAATGTCCTTAATAGTGACTCCGTAAGCTTGCGCAATTTGCCAAAGTGTCTGGCCGAGCACGACCTTATGATAAATCCCTTGCTTTTTGACAACAGGAACCGCCTCAGCGGGCGGGGAAGGCATGGGCTTATATTCAGTCGTCGCACAACCGGCCAAAAAACCCAAAAACGATACAAAGATCAAAATTTTTATACTTGCGTGTCTGTACACCAATGTCCTTTTATATGGAGCGGAGGACGGGAATCGAACCCGCGTAGTCAGCTTGGGAAGCTGAAATTCTACCATTGAATTACCTCCGCTTTTGAAAACTGATCGCTTGCTTTAACTCTTTAACTGCTTGAGCTGCATTTTCCGCCAATAAAATATCCCTGCAAACGGCCACCCTCTCAACTCCTAATGAAATCAGTTTCCCAATATTCGCCCTACTAATGCCACCAATAGGAAAAACGGGAATTTTTATTTGTTTGATCACTTTTTGTAAAAGATCTAAGTCCATTGCAGGACGTTCAGGCTTGGTTTTAGTCTGAAATACTGAACCAAAACCAATATAATCAGCGCCTTCACCTTGAGCTTTGAGCGCCTGAGCCAAATTTTGGCAAGAAACACCAATCATTTTACCTGCGCCCATCATTTTTCGCGCTTGCAGGCAATTAATATCTTCCTGCCCCACATGCAAACCATCAGCGCCAGAAAAAAAGCCTAAATCAGCGCGGTCATTAACAATGAACGGTATTTGATGCTTGGTTATTTTTAAAGCTTTATGACAAAAATCTAAAATCTCTTTTGCACTGCCTTTTTTGTCCCGTAATTGTACTATATCAATGCCAGATCGTACAGAATCTTTTAAAACTTGCAACAAAGATCCGTAATCCAAGACCTGAGTATCTAAAATTAAATACAATTTAGCACGAGCCAATAACTTTTTGTTCAAGCGCATACACCTTATACCGCAAAGCTTTAAGTTTGGATGATATTCCAGCGTCGAGTAGTTTAGTTACCTCTTCCAATACCCGCAAGGATTCCTTGACCCTCTGTATATTGGCAGAAAAGACCGCATTTATATTATCCCTTTTAGATTCACTGACAGAAGTAGCACGCCCCACATCGCCTTGGATGTGGCGGCCCTCAAGTGCTTTTTGGGTGTCTAAATCCATGATAATATCAGTCAAGGTATGACGAAGATCTTTGAATGCACGAGTGAAAGCCCTTTGATCCCAGACATATCGACACAAATCTTCACAAACTCTTAACCCTTCCTTAGCGCGATTAAGATTGGCATCTAAAATACGATAGAGCGATTTATCAGGACTTTTTTTCACTTTTGATAATTCTCTCAATAATGTTTGTCGTAGAAAATCCTTTTACAAACTTAACAAACTCCACCTTCTTAACCAAATCTTCACCAATAACAGATTTTCCCTTCCAGTCAGCGCCCTTGATCAAAATATCCGGCTTTATGGCGGAGATGATCTTATACGGAGTATCTTCGTTAAAAATAACAACGAAATCGACACATTCTAACGCAGCTAGAACAGCAGCACGGGATTTTTGAATAACAATGGGACGGCTAGGGCCTTTGATACTGCTAATAGATACATCAGAGTTAAGACCTACGATCAAAATACGATTGCCGCGGGCAGCTTCTTCCAAATACCTCACATGGCCGATGTGCATCAGGTCAAAACAACCGTTGGTAAAAGCAATGGTCTTACCCTGCCGGCGTAAGGCTGGTAATTTTTTTAACAAAACGGAAAGCTTAAGGATTTTATTGTTGATCGCCATACGGAAGGATGAATTTTAACACAGGAATAAAAGAAATGGAAGGACTATAGCTATGGTGATTTTTAAACACCCAAAGTGGTGTTTACGCCAAGGTGTTTTCGACTAATTCACAGATGGAATGGAAGATGACCAGATGGGATTCTTGGATACGGGCGGTTTTGGTGGATGCGGCGATGATGGGGATGTCACACAGGGCAGCCAAGGGACCGCCGCTGCCGCCGGTAACACCGACACTGGTGATGCCTATTTTTTTTGCTTCTTTGACCGCTTCCAGCACATTTTTGGAATTACCACTGGTGGAAATGGCAATCAATACATCGCCCTTCTGCCCCAAGGCTTGCAATTGACGGGAAAAAACAATATCAAAGGTGTAATCATTGCCCAAAGCAGTCAGGGCTGAGCTGTCGGTCGTCAGGGCAATGGCGGGCCAAGCCTTGCGTTCTTTTTGAAAACGGCCGATAAATTCTGCAGCAATATGCTGGCTATCGGCGGCTGAACCGCCGTTACCGCAAAAGAATAATTTATGCCCGCCTTTTATAGCGCTGATCATCGACTCAGCGGCAGCGACTATTTGCGGTAGGTTCTTTTTTAAAGTTGCCTGTTTGACTTCGATTGATTCCGCGAAAATTTGTTCGACTGTTTTTTTCATATCATTCCTAAATTGGATCCCCGACTAAAACATTCGGGGATGACACAACTGATTTATTTAGTGGAAAATACGTTGGCGATTTCGACCAAATCCATGTTTACCAGTTTACGCTGCGACACTGCTTCTTCCATGTCCACAAAACGGATCTTATTTTCCCGCAAAGAAACCATTTTACCAAATTTATGCTCTTTAACGAGCTCCACTGCCTTGACCCCCAGGCGCGTACCAAGGACACGGTCAAACGCTGTGGGAGAACCCCCACGTAAAATATAACCAAGAACACTGACCCTCGTTTCATAACCGGTATTGTCTTCAATAGCCTTGGCCAGATATTCTCCCACACTGCCAAAACGACGCTTTTCCATAAGGGGGGATTTTTCGTTAGAATGCGCCATGTATCCATCAATTTTGGTGCCCTCAGAAATGACAATGATACTAAAAGGCTTACCGCGTTTATGCCTCTCATGCAAAAGCTCATAAACTTCTTTCAAGTCAACCGGAATTTCAGGGATCAAAATAATATCCGCCCCACCGGCGATTCCGGACTCCACAGCCAACCATCCGGTGTACAAACCCATGACCTCAACAACCATGATGCGGTGATGAGACTCGGCAGTTGTGTGCAAACGGTCAATGCATTCGGTGGCTATATTCACCGCCGTATCAAAACCAAAAGCGTAATCTGTTCCGGACAGCGCGTTATCAATAGACTTAGGCACAGCAACAGCCTGGATAATGCCTTTTTTATGCAAACTCAAAGCAATTTTAATGGTCTCTTCACCACCGACCACAATCAACGCATCCATTCCGCTCCTGGCATAATTATCCTTGATTTTTCTGACCTGGTCTTCATCAAGCAAAGGATTGACACGGCTGGTACCTAAGATAGTTCCCCCTTTATCTAAAATCCCGCTGGTGGACTTAATATCCAGGACACGCATATCATTCTCGATTAAGCCCAGCCACCCATTCTTAATGCCGGTGACCACATAGCCTTCCTGCATGCCTTTGCGCACCACCGCGCGAATGACCGAATTAAGTCCCGGACAATCCGCCCCACCTGTCATAATACCGATCTTCTTCATAATTACGATCTATACCCGTGAAATGGCGCTTGAGTTGGAATTTGAAATTCGTCTTTGTTCTTGGATTTAATGTCTTCCAGTGAAATCTTAATCACATGCACACGCACGTTAATCTTACCTTCCATGCCGACAGCTTCTTCTATTTTTCGACGCACTAATTCCTGAAAGCGGGTGGTCAACTCTGGGATATTAGCTTCATGCCGTAATACCAATTTAATATCCACTTCCAGGCCTTTTCTGGTGGCGATCATATACGGACGGATCTCTTTGACCTCTGGCACTTGCACAATCAAGCGTTTGATCAAGTCCTCAAGAGCTGTCAGAGAGACTGTTACTCCGCCGGTGGGATTTTCAAAAGCGATGGTACGCTCCATCTGGCGGCTTCCATAAATAAGCCTGGCCAAAAGATAGCTCATAAACATGATACCCCCAGCGCAAATCCCGGCGATGGCACCGCTTTGATTATCGTAATAAACCACCATCAAGAGCCGCTGAATGGTCTGCAGATCAAGAACATGGGACACAAACAGAACAACAGAAGTCCCTGTCGCCCAAATAATAAAAATATAAAATATAATAGCTATACGGGTCAGCAACCACATAATGAACTCTCCTTAGAGATTCGGCCTCTCAACCGCCTGAACATTAACATTGATCTCTGTTAAGTTAATATCCACGGCCTCTTCCACCGCGCGCTGGATCACATCCTGAATCTGGCGGGCAACAACCGGGATGTTCATACCATAATGAATAATAACACGAATTTCAAGAGAAACTTGGGCGTCTTTATCTACAGTCACACTGACAGCGGGATAATTCTTATAACCAAAAGCTTCCGCAATAGAACCAATGACGCCGAAAGTGGCCAACGTAACGCCGGAAACTTCTTTGATAGACGCGGCCGCGATATCGCCGATGACTTTTTTATGGATTTGCACGACCCCTAAATCAACGGTATTGTCTTGGCGCATATAACTCCTACTCGTTTTTCATCATTTTTTCTAAAAAGTGTGTGGTGGCTTTGCCTTCTAAAAATGTTGGATGATGAAGGATTTCCATGTGCAATGGAATGGTGGTCTTGATAGGTGCAATATAAAACTCATCCAAGGCGCGGCGCATGATGCGTACTGCTTCATTACGGTCTTTGCCATGAACGATTAATTTAGCCACCATGGAATCATAATACGGACTTATCGTATACCCCGGATAAATATGAGTATCGATGCGAACACCCGGGCCTCCGGGCAGGTTTAATTCCACAATCTTGCCGGGGCTTGGAATAAAATTATTATAAGGATCTTCAGCGTTGATGCGGCACTCAAGGGCCCACCCTTGAAACTTAACATCTTCCTGTTTTAGCTTAAGCTTCTGGCCCATAGCGACCTTGATCTGCTCTTTGATCAAGTCGATACCCGTAACTAATTCGGTAACAGGATGCTCAACCTGGATACGGGTGTTCATTTCCATAAAATAAAAATTATTGTGCATGTCGAGCAGGAATTCAATGGTGCCTACCCCATGGTAATTGACTCCACGGGCCGCTTTCACCGCAGCCTCACCCATTTTTTTGCGTAAATTAGCGTCCAATGCCGGTGAGGGAGACTCTTCTAATAATTTCTGATGACGCCTCTGCACCGAACAATCACGTTCACCCAGATGGATCACATTGCCATGCTCATCTGCCAAAATTTGAAACTCCACATGGCGGGGACCTTCAATATACTTCTCGATATACACATCGCCAAGACCAAAGTTAGCTTCTGCCTCGGTTTGGGCCATTTTAAAAGAATTGATCAGGGTCACATCATTATGACAAACGCGCATACCCTTGCCGCCGCCACCTGCCACCGCTTTGATAATCACAGGATATTTTATCTTTTGGGCAACACTTAACGCTTCTTCCTGATTCTTGATAATACCATTGCTGCCGGGCGTTAAAGGCACGCCCATTTTCTTGACGGTTTCCTTGGCGACAATCTTATCGCCCATTTTACGGATACTCTCCGGGGAAGGGCCAATAAACTTGATGTGACAAGATTCGCAAATTTCAGCGAAATGCGCGTTTTCCGACAAGAAGCCATAGCCGGGATGAATGGCGGACACATCCGTGATTTCCGCGGCAGAAACAATGGCTGGGATATTAAGATAGCTTTCTTTACTGGAGGCCTTACCAATGCACACCGCTTCATCAGCGAAACGCACGTGTAAAGAATTACGGTCTGCTTCGGAGTATACCGCGACAGTGCGTATGCCCATTTCTTTACAGGCACGGATGACGCGTAAAGCAATTTCACCACGATTAGCAATGAGGATTTTAGAGAACATTTTATCCTTGTTCCCCCTCTTTTTTATAAAGAGGGGTTAAGGGAGTTAATTATAAAGGGTCAACGATAAACAAAGTCTGTCCGAATTCCACCGGCTCCGCGTTTTGCACTGCCACTTCCACGACCTTGCCGCGGACTTCAGATTTGATTTCGTTCATTAACTTCATGGCTTCCACGATACAAACCACTTGACCTACTTCAACCGTTTGACCAACCTCAACAAAAGATTCGGCTTCCGGTGAAGGGGATCGATAGAAGGTTCCCACCATCGGGGACTTGATATCTTTAGTATTTTTAGATGCATCAGCAGCGGATCCCGAAGGAATTGCGGCAGGCACTGCCTTGGGTGCTGGAAGGGATTCCACAGCATAATGGGTCGGTGAGCCAACCACCAGGCCACCATCCGCTGATTTCTTGAGCTTAAGTTTTAATCCATCACGTTCAATCTCGATTTCATTGAGATTATTATCATTCATCAAAGTGATGATCTCTTTAATCTCTTTTAAATTCATTTTTTGACCCTTTCAACGTAAATTCCCGTTCTGGTATCTACTTTAATGGTCTCACCTTGGCCAATAAATAAAGGTACTTGAATTGATGCTCCGGTATCAATGGTAGCAGGCTTATACCCTGCGCGGGATGAGTCTCCCTTTAAACCAGGATCAGCTTGGATGATAGTCGCAATGATAAAATTAGGAACATCCACCTTGACCACCTGATTGTTATATAAAATAGTCTCGACAACCATATTATCCTGCAAATACTTAATCCCGTCACCTAATAATGGCTTGGCTATAACAGTGTCTTCAAAAGAAATTTGGTCCATAAAGTGATACTCATCGCCAGTGACATAGGTAAATTGCATGCGGCGACGTTCAAGATCAGCTTCTTCCAGCGTCTCTGCTGTGCGGTAGGTACGCTCCAAAACTGCATCAGTACGGAGATTTTTCAGGCGCACACGCACAAACGCTGATCCTTTACCAGGCTTAACATGATTAAGCTCAGTCACAAAATAAAGCTGCCCGTCAACCACCAATCCAATTCCAGTTTCAAGTTCATTAATAGTTATCGCCATTTAAACTCCCATTTTTCTGGATCCCCGATTAAAACATTCGGGGATGACATTCGGACTTATAAGTTACGTTCCGTAACTTATGTCCTCATGTCACTTAACACCTCACACCCTTCTTTGGTTACTAACACCATGTCTTCTACTCTAATTCCAAACTTGTTGGGAATGTAGACACCAGGCTCAACAGTGACTATCATCCCAGCCTCTAATATACTCGTGCTCTGACTGGAAAGCCGGGGACCTTCGTGAATGTCTAATCCTACCCCATGACCTAAAGAATGGCCAAAATATTTTGCTAACCCAAACTTACGCAGAACCTTACGTGCCTGAACATCCACTTGAGAGCAGGCAATACCCGGCTTGATAAGACTAATCGCCTCTCGTTGCGCAAGTGTCAGAGCAGCAAACACTTGCTTGACTTGAGGGGCTATTCTACCCAAAAAGATATTGCGTGTCAAGTCAGACTTATAACCATTAAGATCAATGCCAAAATCCAGCAAAACCCCTTCGTTGTTGCGGATGACCCGATCAGTCACTCTGGCGTGAGGATGGCAGGAATTAGGGCCTGAAGCGATAATGGGTGAAAATGAGAACTCTGCCCCATTAGACTTAACAAAACGCTCCAATTGAATAGCTATTTTACGCTCATTTAGGCCTGGTTTCACCACTTTCTTCATAAAATCAATAGCCTTAAAGTGCAGTTTTAGGCAA
>Ga0206802_1037_pt1 | contig 32951 bp, 30 predicted proteins | sample Alteio_BWOrgCont_63_FD_152902 | JGI IMG/M metagenome (GOLD analysis project Ga0206802, IMG submission 152902) | Enriched cells from forest soil in Barre Woods Harvard Forest LTER site, Petersham, Massachusetts, United States -... | ecosystem: Environmental > Terrestrial > Soil > Temperate forest >... | reverse complement strand
AAGAATTATCAACGGATCCATCAAAGACTGTTCAAGCCTTACGGTTGTTATTGAGTTTTTTCAGGGATGTCCTTCTGTTTAAAAGTGGTGTTTCAAAAACAGAGTTGGTTCATCAGGACAATTTAAAAGAAATGGAAAGATTTGCCGCGCGGGGCTTTGAAGATTTGGGCCTGATCATCCGGCAAATCGTGCAAACAAAAGAGCTTGTGGACGAAAAATTGAATGTCAAAATGTCCTTGAGCCTCTTGAGGGAACATATATGGGCCAATTAGTGCAGGTTAAATTAGGGGAGTATCGCCCGGTAATCTGGGTGGACGCCAACTCAATTGTGGTAAATCGCCATGACATGGTGATTTTAGAAGTCGAACGTAATTTAGAATTTCGTAAGGTCATCTCTGAGGCTGACAAGGTCTGCACGGGCAAGACCGAGGCTGCTGCCGGCAAGATCGTGCGTTTAGCCAGCGATGGGGACTTGCGGCAGGTGGTTAATAATGAAATGAAATCCGTTGATGCTTTGAAAACCTGCAAGAAAAAGGTCGAAGAAAGTAAAATGGATATGCAATTAGTCCAGGCGGAATATTCATTTGATGCCACCAAGATATTGATATTTTTTACGGCGGAAGGCAGGGTGGATTTTCGCAACCTGGTCAAGGATCTGGCTAAAATGCTGCGCGTGCGCATTGAACTCAAGCAGATCGGCGTGCGTGACAAAGCCAAGATCGTCGGAGGTTATGGTGTCTGCGGCAGAGAATTGTGCTGTTCCTCTTATATGAAAGATTTTCATCCTTTATCCATTAAAATGGCTAAAGACCAGGGCTTGCCCCTTAACCCCCAGAAAATTTCCGGTGTCTGCGGCAGGGTCAAGTGCTGTATGGCGTATGAGTATCAGGTGTATCGTGAATTTTCCAGAAGCCTTCCTAAGATAGGTGCCAAGGTCAACACGCCTGAGGGTGAAAAGGGCAGGGTTGTTGCCATGGATATCCTCAAGCATTATGTGACGGTGGATTTAGGGGAAGGCAAGATGGTCAAAGTCGATTATCCTTTTGAGAATGCAAATTAAATCCAATCATGAGCAAATTCTTTGTTACGACTCCGATTTTCTATGTTAACGATGCCCCACATATCGGGCATGCGTATACGACTATCCTGGCTGATGTTTTAAGCCGCTATCATCGCGCTAATGGTGACGAGGTGTTTTTCCTGACCGGCTTGGATGAGCATGGCCAAAAAGTAATGCAAGCGGCCCAAAAGCGGGGGCTTTCGCCTCAGGCGCATTGTGATGATCTGGCCCCACGGTTTCTTAATTTGTGGAAGACCTTAGGCATCCAATACGACGATTTTATCCGCACCACCCAGGAGCGTCACAAGAAAATTGTCCAGCTGGTTTTACAGAAGGTCAATGATCAAGGGGACATTTATACGGATGAGTACGAAGGATGGTATTCGGTGGCGGAAGAGCGCTTTATCACCGATGCTGAATACGAATCCGGTCAGTTCCGTGATGTTAAAAAGTTAAAAGAGAAGAATTATTTCTTTAAGATGAGCAAGTACCAGCAGAAGCTCATTGATTATATTCAAGCGAACCCGGATTTTATCCGTCCAGAACACCGTAAAAATGAAATGTTAGGTTTCCTGCGCAATAAGCTTGGGGATTTATGTATTTCCCGTCCCAAGGCCCGCATGGACTGGGGCATTGAAATTCCTTTCGATCATGAATATGTGACCTATGTATGGTTCGACGCTCTGGTTAACTATATTTCTGTTCCGGGCTATGGCAGTGACGAGCAAAAATTCAAGAAATGGTGGCCGGCGGATGTGCATTTGATCGGCAAGGACATCTTGACGACCCATTGTGTGTACTGGACCACCATGCTTTTTTCCCTAGGGTTGGAATTACCTAAAACTATATTTGCCCACGGCTGGTGGCTCATTGGAGAAACCAAGATGAGCAAATCTTTGGGCAATGTGGTCAATCCTTTGGATTTGATTGAAAACTACGGTGTCGATGCCGTACGGTTTTATTTGATGCGCGAGATGGTCTTGGGATTAGATGCTAATTTTACACCAGATTCCTTTATCAAGGCATATAACAGCGATCTCGCCAATGATTTCGGTAATTTACTTAACCGTGTCAGCGGCCTTATCCAAAAGAACCACGGCGGTCAAATACCGGATCCCGGTGATTTGACAAGTGCCGAAGAAGAAATCAAAGCCCAGGCGAATCAATTACCTGGCAAGGTCAAAGATTTAATCAATGCCTATAAAGTGCAAGAAGCAGTGACTTCTGCCTTAGATTTTGTGCGTGTGCTCAACAAATATATGGAAACGCAGGCCCCTTGGAAATTGGCCAAAACAGATATGAAGGCGGCCAACCGTGTCCTATATACCGCCGCCGAAGGCCTGCGGATCGCGACGATCATGTTAGCACCCATCATGCCCGAGAAAACAGCCAATGTCCTCTATATTTTAGGCGCTGAAAATACCAAGCCTGTGTGGGGCCAATTAAAGCCTGGTACAACTTTGAAAGTCCATCCACCGTTGTTTCCCCGGATTGAAGTGGAGAAAACTGATGGCCATTGAAACGATCAAATGGGCCAAGGGCACAGCCCGTATAATTGATCAAACTAAACTTCCCAATAAATTTGAATATATCTATTGCCGCGATGTAGATAGGATGTGGCATGCCATCAAGCGTTTGGAAGTGAGGGGTGCCCCGGCCATTGGGGTGGCTGCGGCTTTTGGTGTGCTTTTGGGTATTCAGAGATTTAAAGGCCAAGACAAAGCCAAATTTTTGAAACTTTTTCACAAGGCATGCGATTATTTGGCTACTTCCCGTCCGACGGCGGTCAATCTTTTTAATATGCTCAATGCCATGCGTGGGGTTGTTGCCCGCAACCCTCAGGCAGACGTGGTTTCGTTGAAGAAATTACTTTTTAAAGAAGCCATGGCTATTTTTAAGGCTGATCAGGATGTTTGCCGGCGTATGGGGGATTATGGAGCGAAGCTTATCACTAATGGTATGCGTTGTTTAACGGTGTGCAATGCCGGAGCCTTGGCCACGGTGGACTATGGCACAGCCTTAGGGGTTTTTTATAGTGCTAAAAGACAAGGCAAAAGATTTAGCGTTCACTCTTGCGAGACGCGTCCGTTATTGCAGGGGGCGAGGCTGACGTGTTGGGAGCTTCTCCGTCAGAAAATCGACACCACCCTTATTTGCGATAATATGGCAGCATCCTTGATGGGCAAGGGTAAGGTAGATATTATTTTTGCCGGTGCTGACCGCATCGCCTCTAATGGAGATACAGCCAACAAGATTGGTACCTACATGTTGGCTGTCCTGGCCAAACACCATCGAGTTCCTTTTTATATCGTTGCCCCGCGCTCGACCTTTGATTTAGCGATCAAGTCAGGTAAACAAATCCCTATTGAAGAACGAAAAAGCGATGAGGTGACCCATTTTGCAGGCATACCCACCGCTCCTAAAGGTGTTAAAGTCTACAACCCCGCCTTCGACGTGACACCTGCAAAATTGATTACAGGCATTGTGACGGAATATGGGATCATTCAACCTCCTTATGTGAAGAATATTGCTGTGTCATTGCGAGGAGCCGAAGGCGACGCGGCAATCTATTAATAAATTACTTCGCTCGCAATGACACTGATTAAAAATGTTATGCGTAATATCTCCCAATTAGGTGAATTTGGTTTAATTGATCTGCTCAAAAAGCACACGCTTGTTTCTAAGTCTGTGATCAAAGGTATCGGTGATGACGCCGCTGTTTTGCCGTATCGTAAAAGCGAGTATTTACTTTTAACGACAGATATGTTGGCTGAAGATACTCATTTCACCCGCCGCATGCCGCCTCAAGGCATTGGGCACAAAGCTTTAGCCTGCAGTATCAGTGATATCGCGGCCATGGGTGGATGGCCTACCTTCGCGGTGGTATCTATTGGTGTTCCCCAAAATCTGGCGGTGCGGTTTATTAAAGATATTTATAAAGGGATGCAGCGTATAGCCCATGATTTTAATGTCAGCATTGTGGGTGGGGACACGATTAAAACAGATAAGATTATCATCAATATTGCCTTGTTAGGTTTGGTGGAAAAGAAGAATTTAATTACCCGCGATGGCGCCAGGGCAGGGGATGTAATTTTTGTGACCGGGCTTTTGGGCGGTTCTTTTAAAAGCGGCCGGCATTTAAATTTCACCCCTCGCGTGCCCCAGGCAAGATTTTTAGTTGAAAAATTCCACCCAAGTGCCATGATGGATATATCTGACGGATTAGCCGGGGACTTGAATCATATCCTAAAAGCCGGTAAGGTGGGAGCGCGCCTGGATCATGCATCCATCCCGCGGCACAAGGGAGTCAGTTTGTTACAGGCTTTAAATGACGGGGAAGATTTTGAACTGTTGTTCACACTGTCAGCAAAGAAAGCTCGTTTACTCATGGATTGGCAAAGAAAAAATGTGTCATTCCCGAATGTTTTAATCGGGTCCTCTTGCCGGACACTCGCAGGAGCTCGGAATCCAAATAAGAACATCTTTTATTTTTATCCGATTGGAACAATAACTTCTGATGTTAAAGAAAAAATCGCTGCCCAAAGTTTCACTCATTTCTGAAAGTGAAGAAGAAACCAAGTTGTGTGCAGAGCGTTTGGCCAAACAGCTAAGGCGCGGTGACATTGTTTTTTTACAGGGTGATCTGGGTGCCGGCAAAACGACCTTTGTTAAAGGCCTGGCCCAGGCGCTTAAGGTGACCCCTAAAAAAGTCAATAGCCCGACCTTTGTCTTGATGAATTACTACAAGGGCAAATTGCCGATCTATCACTTTGATCTTTACCGTCTGGGAAATCCTAAAGAAATTGACACGCTTGACTTTGACGAGTATTTTTATGGTGAGGGCATCAGCCTCATTGAATGGCCAGAGCGTTTAGGCAATCAGGCGCCTAAACAATACTATTTAGTGGAATTTAAACATAAGGGTGAACACAAAAGAGGAATATGTATTTCTTATCCTTCGAAACCTCAACTAAAGTCTTCTCGTTAGCATTAAACCAAGATGAGAAGGTCTTGCGCTACCGGAATTTAAAATCCGCCTTCCTTTTGGAAGACTCAATTATACCGACGGTGGATAAAATGCTGGAGGCTGCAGGCATTAAATTCAGCCAGATTGACGGCTTTGCGATAGCCTTAGGCCCAGGCTCTTTTACAAGCTTGCGGGTGGGTTTGGCCACGATCAAAGCCTTTGCCATGAGCACCGCCAAACCCGTGGTCGGTATCCCAACAATGGATATTATCGCACAGGGTATCGGTTTGAGTGGCAATGACGAAATCTGTGTCATCAATGATGCCCGCCGGGGCAAGGTTTACGCCTGCCTTTACGGCCCCAAGGGCCGCTCAAGTGATTATTTACTGACCTCGCTGGACGATGTTCTAGAAAAAGTGCATGGCAAAACGCTTTTCGTCGGAGACGCTCTTGGCCTTTACCGCAAGGACATTGAAGAGGCCTATAAAAAATATGCTTCTAAAAAGAATAGCTCCTGTAAATGTTTTTTCGCTGATGAAAAACACTGGCATCCTCAAAGCCGTGTGATGGCAGCCCTTGCTTATGAGCGCTTTCGAAATAAACAATACGATGACCCCGCAAACCTTTTGCCATTATATTTGTATCCCCAGGATTGTCAGGTAGCTTCTCCAATGTCATCCCCGAATGCTTTAATCGGGGATCCAAAGAAAGAACAACGTGGAACTTAAAATATTAAACTACGAAACAGTCATTCATCCGCCGGCATGGTGCGAATATGATCTCAAGGCTTTGGCGTATAATTTTGAACAATTGCAAAAATTAGCCGGAAAGAACATGACACACTCATTAGGGATCATGCCGGTCATCAAAGCGGATGCCTATGGCCACGGGATGTCGCAGGTGGCTGAATGTCTGACCGGCTGCGGTTGCAAATATTTTGGGGTTTCTAATGCCAGCGAGGGTTTGAACCTGCGCGCGATGGGATTTAAGCAGAAGATATTATTATTCGAATCCACATCAGTTTCTGAAGCCCGTGAAATCATCAAGTATCAATTAACACCAACCGTCTGCGCCCTGGAAATGGCCCATGCCTTGGACCATGCCGCGCACGAGGCAGGCCTGCAAATCCCGGTGCATATTAAAATAGACACCGGCATGGGCCGTTTGGGGGTCAATGAAGACCTGGCCCTGGGCTTTGTGGAAACGCTGAGGGAAGAATGTCCTAACTTGATATTGGAGGGCATTTATACCCATTTTCCCGTTGCTGATACCGACCGTGATTTTACCTTAAGCCAGATGCGCCGTTTCCGCGATATCGTTTATTCCCTGGAAAATCAATTTATCACCTTTTCCTATGTGCATGCGGGAAACAGCATGGGGCTGGGTGATTACAAGTCCGATCTTTTTAATTTAGCCCGTCCCGGCATCATGCTTTACGGCGTTTATCCGCTGGAGGATTTAAAAAAGAAAGTCCATCTAAAGCCGGTGATGTCGGTCAAGACCCGTATTATTTTTGTGCAGACCATTGCCAAGGGGCGCGGTGTTAGCTACGGCCATACTTTTAAGGCCAAGGAAGATATCACGGTGGCGATTCTGCCCATCGGCTACAGCAACGGGTATCTGCGTTCCTTGTCCAACAAGGCATTTGTCTTGGTGGCAGGTGTCCGCTGCCCGGTGGTGGGGCGCGTGACCATGGACCAGATCATCGTGGACATCACCGCGGCCACCCTTTCAGGCCGCATGCCCAAAATCGGTGATGAAGCCGTCATCATGGGCACTCAAAAAGGCGAGTCAATCTCAGTCGAAGAAGTGGCCCATTGGGCCGATACTATCAGCTACGAAATCCTCTGCTCACTCGGCAGCCGCCAGCCACGTGTCTATCATTCTTAAATTCTAAAAATTCCTGAAAATAATAAACAATGCCACGAGGGTAAACAAGATGGGGGTCAGCCAGGCACCCTCCCAGGGCAAGAGGGCTTGGCCTTTGGCTAAGGCCAGTCCTACGGCGTCGGAGACGTAGTAAAGAAATCCGATGACCAGGGCAATGGCAATGGATGTGAAGGTCATGGCCTTGCGTTTGCCAACGGACATGATTGCAAAAGGCAGGCCGATCAAAACGATGATAAAGTTACGCAGAGGAAGGGTGATTTTATTATGCATATCAACACGAAGATTATTAATCGTTTTAAGTGCCCCGCTGCCGGAAAAGCGTTTGATATAACTATGCAATTGGCGCAGGTTCATCGAAGAGATGTCTATCCTTTGTCTAAGAAAATCTTTAGGTGTTTCTTTGATGTCCATTAATTTTTCCATGGACAATCGGATGCCACTGGGAGGATTATTAGGCAAAACGCTGTTATAAGTTGTTACCTGGCAGTTAAAGAATTTCCAGGCGATGCCTGTCCATTTGCCTTTAAGGGCCACAATTTTTTCAACCAGGTTTTGATTGTGATCATGCCCAATGATGGTGATACCGTTTAAATCGTAGGTGTTAGGGTCAAAGGTGTCAATAAAGAACAAACGGTTTTTCATGCCATAGAAGGTAAGGTTATGGATCAAGGGTTTGCCTTGACCTTTTTGGGAAGGAGAAACTTTGATCTGGGTGTCACGGATGTCCTGGCTCATCATTGAAGACTGCGGCACAAACTTTTCATTCACTAAAAATACAAAGGCTGAAACAAAGAGGGCAAATACCAATGCTGGACGGGTGATCTGCCAGAAATTCATGCCGGAGGCGCGGATGGCGATGATCTCATTGTTGGCATTAAGGCTGCTATAGGTAAACAGCACAGAGATGAGGCATGCCATGGGCGATGTCTGTACAATAATCGACGGTAGGAATGAAGCGTAATATTGCGCGATCACGATCAGCGGCACGCTTTTTGAGATATAATCCTGCAAATTTCCGAACATATCGACGAGGATAAACAAAAACGCGAAGGTAAAAACAGTTCCCGCGAAGATGACAAGGATGGATTTTAGAATGTATCGATCTAGGATGCGCATAAGTTCATCGGGTGCATAATCTCCAGTTAAAGATGACCGCCAGGGTAAAGGCAATGATGTTTGGTATCCACATCAAAAGACAAGGGTTCAAAACATTTTGAGAGGCCATGCCTTGGCAGGCCAAAGATAAAATGTAATACGGAGCGGCGAATAATAAGGCATACAAAAGATTGGCAGTTTTGGCCCTGCGGTGGGTGATGGCCGCGAAAGGAAAACCCAGGAGGATAAATATCAAAGGCGACAAAGACCATGCCATCCGGCGGTGATATTCGGCTTCCAGGGGTGCTGGATCAATGGACAGTTTACGCAGGCTCTTGATTTTTTTAGATAATTCTTCTAATGTCATGGCTTTTGATTTTTTATCGGTTTTTGTGTTCTTTTTGGAAAGGTCCATCCTGATAAAGGACTGCTGGAAATTAAGTTTATAAAAATTATTGGGATTGCTAAGGTCAGGTTCGTCGGAGGTGCCGTCGATGAGTTTGAGCATCAGCTGGTCTTTGCCCGGTACATGGACAAATTCACCTTGTTGGGCAATGATGGTTTTAGTGGGTTTATTGGGCGCGGGTTCATAGATCCTGACCCCAAATAATAGATCGCCCTCCATCCGGTAAATAAAAATAATGTATTTATCAAAGGCATTGATGAAACTGCCGGGCTCCAGCATGGCTGAGGGATCCTGGCTGCCGGTTTGCTGCAAGATACGTGTTTGGGCGTCATAAGCTTCGGGAATGACACGGTCATTGAGGATATAGACCACCAGGCACAAGGCGATACCCACGACTATTAATGGACTCAAAAGACGGCGCAGGTGAATGCCCGAGGCACGCATGGCCAGGATTTCGTTTTCCGAGGACATTTGCCCAAAGGCCAGGATCACGGTGACCAGGCAGGCAATGGGCAGGGTATAGCCTAAAAGGATGGGGATATAATACAGAAAGACCTGGCTCATGGCCGCAATCGACACGCCGTTATTAATAACCTTGTTGGCCAATTGCGGTAAATACCCCAACAGAAAGACGCTGGTCAACACAGAAATCGACAGCGTGAAAGGCTGAAGGCATTCCCGTAAAATGTAATTTCGTAAGATACGCATGGTTTATGAACATTGTCATTCCCGAATGCTTCTGTCGGGAATCCAGGCCTTAGCCTAAATTGTTATACTAAGAGTCAATACACAAACCCTGGTGGCACCAGCTATTTTTAAAACTTCAGCGGCCGCGTTGAGGGTGGCTCCTGTTGTATAAAGATCATCAATAAGAACGATAGTTTTATCCTTAACATCCGTCGGATTTTTTATTCTAAAAGCACCTTCCATGTTTGTCCAGCGTTGTTTTGCCCCTAATTCCGTCTGGGTGGTAGTCATTTTTTGACGTATCAATAAACTTTCAGTATGCAAAATCCCATAGTGCCGGCTTAAGCCTAAGCTTAATAAAGATGACTGATTATACCCTCTTTCCCGCAGCCTTACCGGGTGCAGGGGAATGGGGGAGATCAGGTCAAATTTTTGCAACGGAATATGATGCCGGTCAATGAAATCGATCATTAAAGGGACAAATGTTTTAGACAGGGACGTTTTGGAATTGTATTTGAAGGCATGCAAAAGTTTTTGGGCGGGTTCATTATATAAGCATGCAGACCAGGCCTGGTCAAAAGCAAAAGAAGATGAAGGGGACTGTTCCCTGTTGCTCAAGGGGACTGTCCCCTTCAATCGGCTAAAAGGTATTGGATTAAGCGCCAAAGTGCCCAAACACGTGGTGCATAACTGCCTTTGGTGGCGGCTGTTGAGGAACTGGCGGCAGAGCAAGCAGTTGTCAGGAAAAACAAGTTCAAAAGCTCCCTGTAAAAAGGCTTGAAGCATGTGCTATGTTACCATATAATTGACTTACTTAAAAAAAGAATGTCATTGCTTGTTAAACAGGGGGCTTATGTATAAAAAATTTATTTTGGTACTGATGATCATTTTGTTTTTAACGCCCTTATCCATGGCCGAATTTCCTTCGGACGTGATTATTTTAGATAAACCATCAATCGTCAAGCTCACTGATGACCAGCTTACTGATACCTATGAGAACGCAATAGTAGAAATTGATGCCATCCGTACCTTTCACGCCACGTCTGGTTTTAGTCCCAAAGAATATAAAGATTATAAAGCCTTGTTAAAGTTCCGCCTTTTATTGTTGGTTGAGATCCATAGCCGTAATTTAGAGCTCCCTCAATTTTAAAATAGAAAGATCCATTATGCACCCATCGATTGACCAGGACCGCAGTGAACTATTCCAACTTTTAAAGACCCAGGCTTTTTCCAAGGGAAAATTTATCTTATCGTCGGGAAAAGAGAGTAATTTTTATTTGGATGCCAGGCTTGTGACCCTCTCTGCCGCAGGCGCGTATTTGACCGCCCGTATTATGCTGGATATGACTAAAGACGATCAACTGGATGCTATCGGCGGGCCTACCTTAGGTGCGGACCCTATGGTGGGGGCCATTGCTTCTTTAAGCCATCAGGAAAAACGCCCAATTAATACTTTTATTATCCGCAAGCAGCCCAAGGCGCATGGCAAGCAGCAACAGGTCGAGGGCCCTTTGCTCAAAGAATCGGCAAGTGTCGTGATCATTGACGATGTGGCAACCACCGGCAAGGCCTTTGTGGAATCCATTGAAGTGCTGCAGAAAATGAATATCAAAATTAAGAAAGCTATCTGTGTCATTGACCGGGGTGAAGGCGCCGCTGAAGCCTTGGCCAAGTACAATGTGCCTTTGAAATCTATTTTTAGGATATCTGAATTCCTTTAATGAAAAAGCTCATCTTAGCTTCGGCAAGCCCCCAGCGCCGAAAGCTCATGAAAATATTAGGGCTGCCTTTTATCGTGCGGCCAAGCAGGGCGGTCGAGATCACTAGTATCACCAAGGGCTGCGCGCATCTTGTCCAAACCAATGCCTTGAGAAAAGCCCAAGAGGTGGCCCAACGTTTGCATGAAGGAATAGTCATTGGGTCAGATACGGTGGTGCTTTCATCTAAAGGCCGTTTGATCTTAAAACCCCGCGATTTACGAGAAGCTAAAAAGAATCTTAAGGAATTGATGTCCAAGCCACACTGGGTATATTCAGGGCTGGCTATAATTGATGCAGCCAGTGGCCAAAAAGAAATTAGTTGGGAAAAAACCAAGGTTTTTATGACCAAGCTTTCTGATCAGGGTATTGACCGATATCATAAGCTAGTCTCCCCGCTGGATAAGGCGGGTGGTTTCGATATCGAGGGCAAAGGAGCTCTTTTTATCCCGCGTATTGAGGGATGTTATTTTAACGTGGTGGGGTTACCGTTGGCAAAGCTGGCTTCGATGTTAAAGAATTTTGGAGTTAATGTGCTATGAAGGGTTTTATGTTTCCCTCCCCCTGGTGGGGAGGGTCAGGGAGGGGGGAGAAACGGCTATTTTTTAAAGCCATCTTTTTTTTATTTTTATTTTCCAGTATTTGTCATGCTGACGCTCTGCCTCCCCAAGTTTGTCATCTGGACAATTGCGTGTCGCTGGAGGTGGTCTCTAAGCAGGATGATATGGAGCGCGGCTTGATGTACCGCACGGGTATGGATCAAAACAAGGGTATGCTATTTATTTTTCCTTCTGATGACAAGCAGCAATTCTGGATGAAGAATATGCATTTTAGTTTGGACATATTGTGGATCAGCGTCGATGGGCACATCGTTTATATCGGCCAAAATATCCCTGCCTGCGCGAACGATCCCTGTCCGGTTTATGGCCCTGACAAAGAAGCCCGCTATGTTTTAGAAATTAACAGCGGGTATACCGCGACCCACCAATGGAAGGTGGGGGATAAACTTGACCTAAAAGGAATTTAATCATGCATCATACGATAGTTGTTACTATTGATATAATTCTTCTGGCGGGCCTAGTCTGGTTTTTTATCCAGAATATCCGGCTTAATCACGCTCTAAAAGAAAAGAATTTAAAGCTGGAAGCCATGGTCATGGAACTTAAAGCGGCCCAGGTCAAATTGATGGATAGTGGAAAAAAAGGGGCGGTTGCGGCGTTGAGTGCCGGTCTTTTACATCAAATCAGCCAGCCGATCACAGCTATTCACGGCTTTGTGCGTTTTATGAAAAAGGAAATGGATGTCAATTCTCCTTTTTACAAACCCGTCTGTGTTATGGATGAGCAGTCTTTTTACATCAAGGACATGCTTGCTAATTTGATGGAATTGATCCGCCACCGGCAAATTCAAAAAACCCAGACAAATATTAATGATGTCATTTGCAAATCTATTAATCTGCTCGTGGATGAACTTCGAATACGGCGTGTGGGCTGGGACATGCAATTAGAAGATTCCGTACCGTTTATTTTTGGGGATGCTTTACATCTTCAGCAGGTCTTTATGAATTTGGTTGTCAATGCCATGGAAGCTTTAAGTGAAATGCCGCATGGGGCTTCTCGCTCCTTGCTGGTGTCTTCGAAATACGATGTTGAGCATAACCAGGCAGTTATTATTTTTAAGGATAACGGGCCTGGCATTGCCCATGAACATCAGGCCAAAATCTTTGACCCGTTTTTCTCGACAAAAACGCAGGGCTCCGGCATAGGCCTGGCTTTATGCCACGATTTAATCAATGAACATGGGGGGAGTATCGGCGTTCAAAGCAATAAGGAGGGCACTGTTTTTACGGTAAAGCTGCCATGTGTCCGGCTGGATAAAATACGTCAGGAGTTGCCTGTATGAAGCCTCTTAATATTTTAGTTGTCGATGATAAAAAAGTCATAGGGGACTTTTTTAATTTAACCATGGGTTATTATGGCCATAAGATCACCGTGGTCCATGACCTGCCGCATACCCTTCAAGCCGTTAAAGAGCAGCAATTTGATATTGCTTTTATGGATATCATGATGCCTGATCATGACGGTGTGGAAGTCCTCAAAGAACTCAAAGCCATCGCCCCGGAATTAGTGGTCGTGATGATGAGCGGTTATAGTTTGGATGAAAAGCGCCGGCAAGCGAGCCTCTTGGGGGCTGTAGAATGTTTGAAGAAGCCTTTTGAGGTTGATGATATCCGTCGTGTCGTCAAAGAAGCCATCGGTCAGGATATTTAACCTTAACGATACCAGCTTCTAATCTGAAAAATATTGATCAGCATACGACAGGAGTCTTTGATCAAATTGACCTTACTATTCTCCATGTGGTTCCAGTTAACAGCTACTTCTTTAATTTTGTACCCCATTTTTTGCGCTAAAAACAATACTTCCAGGTCAAACCCAAAACCTTGAAGCTTGGTATTTTCCCATAATGGGCGGATAATATCACGACGGAACATTTTAAATCCGCATTGAGTGTCTTTGATTCCCTTGATCAGGAAGGTAGAAACGAAAAAAGTAAATACCCGTCCCATGCATTTACGGTAGAGCAAGGCTTTGATTTGAGAGGTAGTACTCTTTAAAGCCCGTGAACCGATGACAATGTCATAGCCTTGTTTAAAGAATGCTATGTTTTCTTCGATTTCACTAGGCGGCGTTGAACCGTCCGCGTCCATAAACAGGGCGATATCTCCGTGTGCCGCTAAAAGACCCTGTTTAACCGCGTAACCCTTGCCATGATTGCACCCCAATTTTAGCAGCGTCAGTTCAGAGAATGATTTTTGAAAAGCCAGGACAATTTCGGCTGTCTTATCCGTACTGCCGTCATCAACAACGATGATCTCATAACTCAAATGGCTTTTTTGGCAATAAGAAATAAGGGTTGTTAAGAATTGAGGAAGGCGCAATTCTTCATCTTTGGCAGGAATGACAACCGTTATATCAAAATTCTCTTCAGGCATGATGTTGTTATGTATAACAAAAAATAATACGTATGGCAATACAATTACATATCTATTTCTTTAGGCAAATCGCTATGTTAACATATTTTTTATTCCCCTCCCCTTGTGGGAGGGGTTAGGGGAGGGGGAGTATTGAAAGTCGTATGTTAAAGAAATTCGCCATAGGCATTATTATATTAGTTGTTTTGCTATTAAACATCCTGCGCTTCTGGAAACTCGATACCATTCCTGATGGCTATCACGTCGATGAAGTAGGTTCCGCTGTCACCATGCAGTGTTTTGCTGAAGCTGGATGTGATGCAGAACTCAGACCCTGGCCGCTATTTGGTTCCATGGAATACGGCCAGGATAAACCGCCAACCTTTGTTTATCCCGGCGTTCTTTGGGTAAAAGTATTTGGGTCGACTGTCCCTAGTTTAAGGGGCTATAGCGTATTTGTATTGTTGATAGGCATTTTGGGATTGTTTTTTTTAGCCAAACAGCTTTTTGGTAAGGCTTTTGGGATAATGGTAGTTTTGGCAGCCACGTGCTCACCATGGGCATGGGTTGTGACCCGTGTTGCCCTGGAATCTTACGCCGCCCCGGTTTTTGCTATCTGGGGGTTATATTTCTTTTGGCGTTCAAGCCGTTGGTGGGACTGGGCTTTGGCAGGCTTCTTTTTTGTTGGTGCCATGTACGCTTATCCGCCGGCAAGATTGCAGATACCATTGATGATGGTGACGCTTGGGATTTATGAATGGGGCCGGCGCTCTTTACGCTGGCAATCTGCTTTAAGTTTAGCCTTTGTTTTTATTTTGTGCCTTCTGCCTTTGGCGGCAGGGTATATGCACGACAGTTTATCACAGCGTTTTAATGGGATCAGTATTTTTAATAAAGATTACCTGCATACTTTAGGCGCAACGGGAACGCCTTGGGAAATCATCAGTATTTTTGCCCATAATTATCTTTTACATTTAAGCCCTGATTTTCTTTTTCTCACCGGAGACCCTTCCTATGTGCATTCCACGCGGCATTTAGGGATATTCAGTTGGTTTGATATCACGGCTTTAGTAATTTTTATAGTATTTGTTATTTTAGCCATCTTGAAGTTGAAGGGGACTGTCCCCTGCAACCCAAGGGGACTGTTCTCTTCAGAAAACAATCCTGTTGTAAAAAACCGCCGTTTGCTTTTATTTCTAGCCGCAAATTTCTTTATCGGGATCATCCCTTCAGCATTGACAAATCAGGAATTACCCCATGCCTTGCGGATATGCGGCTCGTGGCCGTTTATGATGTTATTCACCGGTTTTATGTGGTGGGCTGCCGCAGAATGCCTGGCTGTCTTGTGGCCGGCCATTGCTTTGGCGGGGATATTGTGCGGTGGAGTATTAGCCTATCAATATTTTGTGATCTATCCCCATGAGTCCCGCGGCATGTTTGATTTTTGGATCAAGGACAAAGCAGAGTTGCTTAAAACACAAGAAGACTGGCAGGACTTTTTATTGGCCTTTCACCGGCGCAACTACCATTGCCGCTATTTCTTAGTCCATCGATTAGGAATGACCTGCAAACAAGCCAACGACATCTGGTGGCAGCTATACCACGAACTATCCAAGAAGGGCTTGTTTTAAGAAGATTTTCCCCCTCTTTTTTATAAAGAGGGGGGTAGGGGGAGTTGATTTTGTTCATCTCCCTCGGGATGCCCACACAGTCTTAACGGCGTCCACAAAAAATTGCAAAACCCTAAAAAATAGTGCATACTTCCCATATATGGGAAAGTATATAAATTTAAGAGCTAATATAGCCCTTGGGCTTGCCTTTACTTTTTTGCTTAATACCTTAGGACCGATACCTGTGACTCAAGCAGGCGAATTTTCTCTGCCTGTGCCCGGTGTGCGTGTTGCTTTAAGCCCGGAATATAATCCTCCTATACTAAAAGGCCTCAAAGTCCACCCAGATAATCCATTTAGATTCGATTTTATTTTAGACGTAGGGGACGGTTCTAAACCGTCCCAAAATGGGCGGGTTTTGAACCAGCCCCTACAGCAAGATGCCACGCGTTTAATCAAATACTTCCTAGCCAGCCTAACCATCCCCGAAAAAGACCTCTGGGTAAACTTAAGCCCCTATGAAAAGAACCGTATTGTCCCAGCATCATTTGGCCAAACCGAAATGGGTCGAGACCTGCTAGCCGAAGACTACATGCTCAAACAAATCACCGCCAGTTTGATTTACCCAGAAGGTGAGACAGGCAAGAAATTCTGGAAACGCATCTACGAAGAAGCATACAAGAAATTCGGAACGACAAATATACCAGTCAATACGTTTAACAAAGTTTGGATCGTACCGGAGAAGGCAGTGGTGTATGAGAATGCAAAGGCTGGTACAGCGTATGTCGTAGAAAGTAAATTAAAGGTTATGCTGGAACAAGATTATCTATCCTTGGAAAAGCATACTGTTATTCCCCCTCTTTTTTATAAAGAGGGGGTTAGGGGGAGTTCTAAAGATGTCAGTTCCATCGGATCTCAAATCATCCGCGAAATCGTCATCCCCGAACTAACCCGTGAAGTCAACGAAGGAAAGAATTTCGCCCAACTAAGACAAGTCTACAACAGCCTCATTTTAGCAACCTGGTACAAAAATAAAATCAAAGACAGCATTTTGGAGCAAGTCTATGCGGATAAGAATAAGGTGAAAGGCATAGAGGCATTGGTGTCATTGCGAGGAGCCGAAGGCGACGTGGCAATCTCTAAGAAGAATGACGTAGAATTTATCTATCAACAATACCTCCAAGCCTTCAAAAAAGGCGTTTATAACTACATCAAAGAAGAACCTGACACCGTGACAGGGATTACCATCCCCAGGAAATATTTCTCCGGCGGTTTCAGCTTTGCCGGACATATCAGTGCCGCCATGACTGTCGAAGATAGAGAGATTAATTATACACAAGTAAGTCAAAGGCATTTAAGCCGAGTAAGCGCGCAAATAGAAGAAACCATAAATGCCCTGGCAAGCCAAAAGAATAGCGTTGCAGCGAAAGATCGAGCCATGCTGGGAATTGGAGAAGCGTCGATTGCAGTGTTTTTTTCATTAATTTCTTACTTACTTCTCCTACACAAGGCTAAAGGAGATGCAGTTATGGATTTAGATGTCCCTGGTTATAACATGTTTCATACGAGTGATACAAAGTTAGTACAAAGTATCAAAGAGCTCAAAACTAATCCTTTTACTAATGCCTTTGCAGTGGTGAGATTGCTTGATCTTTTTCATGATTATGATTCTATGGAAATTAAGAAATATGTGACGGATACTCTTGTAGGTCTTGGCAAACGCTCCAGAAATTTTAGGGGCCTCATTACGCAAGAAATGTTGAGCGTGATTGATCCGGTACCCTTTTCTAGATGGGAATTCAAACGGCAGCACATGACAGAAAATGACCTTTCTGTTCTCATGCGTAGGAGGGTAATTACAAAATATGATATTGAGAGAGCTGGTCTTAACTGGGACGAGTTTGTTGATTCAATTTTTCAAGGAACAAGACTATTAGGTACATCAGAGCTTGCTGAAAATGAGAATTTTATTAATTTGGAAATATACTTGTCTAAATATCAAAGGATGCCAGAAAATTTTCGCACAGTTGAACATCTTTTAGATCGTCCGCATTGGGATATTTCGCCTGCGTATACTGATTTTAGGAATCAATTACCATTTGTTAGCTGGCTTAGTCAATTATTGAAATCACCTGTATTGGAAAATTGGCTTAGAGAAAGAGGAGAGCAGGTGCCTGACAATGCTGATCCCTATCAGATGCGCTTGGCATTTCAAGCAGCTTTTCCGGATTGTGTTCCCAAAATGGCGGTCGTATTAGACCGTCCGAGTAGTATTAAGGAGGCTCTTTATATTTTAGCCAAGATGGATGCTGTTGAGGCATTATTAAATGCATTGGAGGATTTGAAACATATTGATAACAGGAAAGATCTACGGATTAGAATTATTAAATATTTAAATTCTTTTCGTAGGAATCCTACACAATGGCAACGAATTTCTGCCGTATTAGATCGTATAACCTCGGATAATAATGAGAATAAAGATGTTCAGAGTGTGATAAGAGAAGAAGCTAATAAGCCGATTCTGCGTATTGATGATCTTTATAAAACCGGGGACGGCGCCCAATTGGCTTTGAAAAAGGATCCGGCCATGAGGGCTCATCCACAAGGGGAAACAATTGGCTTGAGAGCAGTGCCTGAGGCGCTAGATGTACAGGGAGTTGTTGAAAAATTTAGAAAAAAATTGCGGATCAATAGGTATCTTGATCCTTTCAATGATTATCACGTGTGGGGTCAGGTTAATATTCCTACCATGAATCAATTTATTAAAGCCATGAATCGCAGTGTTAATCCTTTAATTGATAATAGGCAGACGGATTATGCCTATAATTTGCTGCTGATTGCTGTTTATCATAATAGAGTTACTATATGGCGTAGATGGTTGAAAGCAGCGTTAGAAGAAGCTGCTCATAATGGGCGTTCAGGTGTCCAAGCCAGGGATTTAAATCGGGAAAATGTAGTAATGCCACGGGCTGTATCCCTGCCTGATCGCATCCCTTTGAGGGACGATTTTTATTTGAAGGTTATGGAGCGTACGCTGGATGAAATTAAAAATGGTTTGGCCATAAAGATCGGTTATTTTAAACAGGGACACGACGGCCCGATAGGGTTCTTGGGATTAGGATGGGATGAAAGGACCTTTTCATGGTTCCCTGCAGTGCCTGTCGGCCATCGCATTAATGATGAATTTCGCGGTCAAGGCCTGGGTCGGGAAGCGTGTTCTAAATTAATAGATTATTTGGGTGTAATGCGCTCCGTTGATATTATTCCCACTGTCACATCAGCATTTGCCCAGCAAATGTGGGTGGGCTCTGGCGCAAAGGTCGAATACATCGGTGTCGCCCATCCAGAACAGAAATGGAATCAATTAACAGGGTATGCATATATTATTAGGAAGATGAGAGACAATGCCCAATTGGCCTCGGATAAGGCGATGCATTCTTACAATGAAGAGGAGGTTTCTAAGGATCTCCGTACACCTGCAGATATTTTTATATCTAATCCTGAGGTATCAAGAAAATATCCAGCTTTAAACAAAGCAGAGGTTTTAGTGCAACAAACTAATTTGTCTACTATTTGGCACGACACTAATGGTATGAGTAAGGGGGAGATCAATAGTCTATTATCAAACGCTGCTAGTGAGGGTGTTGTTCCATTGTGGTTTCCCATGATGGTGCATTTTTCTGAATATGCCTACACAGAAAGTCTTTACGCTGCGGATGCTCAAATGTTTCTATGGAAGATGGGACAAATAGCTGCCGATGATTTGATGAGTTGGCTTGATGAGCAAGGAGCGTTAAATTTTAAATTACCATTAGACCATTTTATTCCCAGAGAGAGCATAGTCAAAACCCTTCCTATATTAGACGTGGCTACAGGGGCGAGGGGGGCTTATTTTATGAAACAATACAGAAATGACCCTATTATTCTGGTGGATAATTCTTTTTTTGTTGAAGCTTTTTTAAATAGGGCAAAGAAAAATTTAGGTATAGGCGGTAATGTTGTTGTCAGGAGAGTTGATATTAGAGATATTAATGAAGTATTCAAAGAAAAGCAGTATCAATATATTCGTCTAGGTAATGTGGATAATTATGTGGATAATATTCCAAATGAATTCTTTGAAATTATTAAAGAAAAAGTAGCCCCAGGAGGGGGATTTTCTATTGAATATAAAAAGGGAGAGAGCTTTGGTCAAGCCTCATTGGCTAAATTGAACCGAATGTTTGCTGCAGATAAGAATTGGGAAGCAATAAGTGGAGAGCGTGAGGGGTTATTAGATGAAGATATCGAATATACATATTTTAAAAAGAAGGACAGCGCTCAATTAGTTCGAAAATCTGATGAGGATATGGTTTTAAAAAATTTGATGTCAAAGTCAAGCAAGACAGGTGGTATTGATTTAACACCTGCTAATATGAATGTCGAAGTTAAAACTGGATCCCCGACAAAAACATTCGGGGATGACAAGGTGGGGATTAAATTCCACCTTGACCCCGCTATGCTGCAGCAACTTCAAAATGCCCCTGGCTTTATACCGGTGATTATCAATATTCAGCCGATGACAAATTTAAAGGAATTTCTTGAAGGGGCTACTTTTTAGGTTTGTAAATATGTGTGCTATGGCCGAAGAAGCTTTCGGCGGCTTCCATGATGGTTTCGGACAGTGTGGGATGAGGATGGATGGAAAGTTTTAAGTCTGCGGCGACCGCTCCCATTTCAATGGCTACAACCCCTTCAGCGATCATTTCTCCGGCGCCAACACCCACCAGGCCCACTCCCAAGATGCGTTGAGTTTTAGGGTCGATGATGAGTTTGGTCAAGCCTTCTGTGCGATCAAGGGTCAAGGCACGGCCTGAGGCAGCCCAGGGGAATTTAACGACGGTGACTTCACGACCAGCTTTGGCCGCTTCAATTTCAGTGATTCCGCACCAGGCGATTTCAGGGTCGGTAAAGACTACGGCAGGGATGGCTTGTGGTTCAAAGGCCACCTTTTGTCCGTTGATGGTCTCGACAGCCACACGGCCTTCGTGGGATGCTTTATGGGCCAGCATAGGATCACCGGCAATGTCACCGATGGCAAAAATATTAGGATCGGTGGTTTGACGCTGATCATTGACTTCAACGAATCCGCGAGGCGTAACTTTGACCTTGGTATTTTCGAGTCCCAAATTTTCTGAATTAGGACGACGGCCAATAGAAACTAAGACTTTATTGTATTCTTCTTTAAATTCTTTGCCTGTTGTATCAGCAAAAGTAACGGTGATGCCCTTGGAGCTTTCTTCCATCCGAACAACCTTGGTCTCAAGCATGATTTTAGCAAACATGCCTTTGGCGCGCTTGTAAAGGACATCTGACAGATCGCGATCAGCACCCGGCAGAAGACCAGGGGTCATTTCTACGACTGACACCTTGGAGCCTAATTCATGATAGGCAGTACCTAATTCCATGCCGATATAACCGCCGCCGACTAATAAAAGATTTTCAGGGATGCTTTCTAATTCCAAGGCAGCAGTCGAATCCCAAATATGAGGGGATTTAGGTAAATTAGGGATGATAGCAGGACGAGAACCCGTCGCTAGAATGGCTTTTTGAAAGGATAGATCTTCGCTGGTGCCGTCAGCTTTTGTGATCTTCAGGGTATTGGAATTGATAAAGCTTGCTGTTCCCTGGAAATATTTAATCTTGCGTGCTTTGGCCAGCTGGCCTAAACCGCCAGTCAATTTGCTGACGACACTTTTCTTCCAGTCACGGAGTTTATTAACATCTATTTTAGGCTCATTGTATTCAACGCCAAAGGCCTTGGCGTGTTTGGCCTCAGAGATGATTTTAGCCACGTGCAAAAGGGCTTTAGAAGGGATGCACCCACGATAGAGGCAAACACCGCCGGGATTGGTCTCTTTTTCGACGATCGCAACTTCCATGCCCAGATCAGCAGCTAAGAAAGCTGCAGCGTAACCGCCGGGACCGGCACCGATGACCACAAGCTGAATAGAAGAACTCATTTATTTAAATCCAATAGGAAAGGTTGTTGAATGGCTTCACATACCCAGCGGATAAAGCGGGCACCGTCCGCGCCATCGATCACTCGGTGGTCATAAGATAATGACAAGGGGAGCATAAGGCGTGGCGTAAAATGGCCATCGGCATAGACTTGTTCCATGGAGCCTCTGGATACACCTAAGATAGCCACTTCCGGCCAATTAACGATGGGGGTAAAGGAAGTTCCACCGATGCCACCCAAATTAGAAATCGTAAAGCATCCGCCTTGCATTTCTTCAATGGTGGTTTTGCGTAAGCGCGCACGTTCAGCCATGGCTGTCAATTCATCGGAAATTTGCAAGATAGACATCTTGTCTACATTTTTTAAAACGGGGACGATAAGCCCACGATCAGTGTCCACGGCGACGCCAATATTGACATAATCTTTAAGTACAATTTCTTGAGTTGTCATATCAATGCTGGAGTTAAATTGCGGGAATTTCTTCAAAGCTGCGGCAACCACCTTAATGATGAAGGGGGTCACAGAGATCTTCTTGCCTGTGCCGGAAATGCTTTTACGCAATTTTTCCAGTTCAGTGATATCAACCTTATCGAATTGTGTGACATGAGGAATGCTAGTCCAAGCGTAGGACAAATGTTCCGCCGTTTTCTTGCGGACATTGCTCATGGCCGAACGCTGTACCGTTCCCCATTTGGTAAAATTTGGTAAAGGCTGTTGGGCAGGGCGGCCTGCCCCGCCAACGGCGGGGGAGGTGTTAAGTGCTTTGCAATAGGCTTTCACATCATCAATTGAAATGCGTCCCGCCTTACCTGAGCCAGGGACCTGACCGATATCAATGCCTAGTTCACGTGCCAATAAACGCACCGACGGTGCAGCAGGGATATCCTTGCGTATGGGCATAGGAGCTATTTTAGAGCTGTCATTCTGAACGGAGGCTGCAGGCCGTAGTGAAGAATCTGTTTTAGATTCTTCAGCCTTAGCCTCAGAATGACTAGGTGTTTTTTCCGCAGGAGCTTTCGCTGCAGGAGAAGTGCTTGCAGCAGAGCCACCTTCGATCTTGAAAATCGGCTGAGCTACCTTGATGACTGCTCCGGCCTTAATTAAAATTTCTTTGATAACACCTTCAGAAGGAGAGGGAACTTCTAAAACCGCTTTGTCGGTTTCAATCTCCAAAATATTTTGTCCCTTTTTAAGAGTATCACCAACCTTCACTAAAACCTTGGTGACAGTGCCTTTTTCAATATTCTCTCCCAACGCTGGTAATTTCATCTCGGAAATGCCGCCTGGAACAGTTGTCGGTTTGGAATTGTCATTCTGAACGGAGGCCGCAGGCCGTAGTGAAGAATCTTTTCTAGATTCTTCGGCGAATAATGATGAGTGTCCGGTTTGAGGACCTTTGGCCTCAGAATGACTAGGTTCATTGACTGTAGCAGTAGCGCTTGGAGTGGAACCAGTCAAAGTGAAAATCGACTGCCCAACCTTAACAACAGCACCCGCTTTAATCAAGATTTCACCGATAACGCCATCGGAACTGGAGGGTACTTCTAAAACGGCCTTATCCGTTTCTAATTCCAGGATGTTCTGCCCTTTTTTAATTGTATCGCCGCTTTTGACCAAAATTTTAGTGACGGTACCTTGGGCAATATTCTCACCCAGTTCAGGTAGCTTTAGTTCTGCCATGACAGCCTCTTAGATTGACAATTTTTTAAAATACTGTCATCCTGAGCGAAGCGAAGGATCTTTAGATTCTTCGGCTTTGCCTCAGAATGACGGTGATATTTATTTACTATGAAATCATCGGATTCAGCTTCTTGGGATTAATCTTCAATTCCCCTTGAGCTTTAGATAATACATCTTCACCGATCTGTTTTTGTTCGCAAAGGGTCACCAGGGTTGCCCAGACGATATGTTTAGCGTCCACTTCAAAGAAGTCCCGAAGGGCCGGACGGCTTTCCGAGCGGCCGAAGCCATCAGTACCAAGCACGGTGTAAGGACCAGGGACCCATTGACGGATCGAATCCCCTAAGACCTTCATATAATCAGAGGCAGAGACAAAAACACCTTTTTCACCTTGAAGCATTTGAGTGACATAGGGCACCTTGGTCTTCTTGCCATTCAACATATTTTCACGTTCCACATGCAATGCTTCGCGACGCAATTCATTGTAGCTGGTTGCTCCCCACACGTCGGTGGAAACATTATATTTTTCTTCGAGGATCTTCTGGGCTTCTAAAACTTGATTCATGATGGCGCCGGACCCAAGAAGATGTGCTTTTAAGTTAGATGCTTTAGCGGATTGGCTAAAACGATACAAGCCTTTGATAATGCCTTCCTTGGCATTGGCAGGCATGGCAGGCATGGCGTAATTTTCATTGCCGACGGAAAGGTAATAAAAAATACTTTCCTGTTTTTCATACATGCGTTCAATGCCGTTGCGGATGATCACGGCAATTTCATAGGCAAAGGAAGTGTCATAGGAGATCAAATTAGGTACTGTTGAGGTCAATAGATGCGTATGGCCGTCTTGATGTTGTAATCCTTCACCATTTAACGTGGTGCGTCCTGAGGTGGCGCCAACCAGAAATCCCCGGCAACGAAGATCGCCCGCGGCCCATACTAAGTCACCTACGCGTTGTGGACCAAACATCGAATAATAAGTATAGAAGGGGATGGTGTTAATGTTGTGAGTGGCTGCAGCGGTCCCAGCGGCGATAAAAGAGGAGATGGAGCCTGCTTCATTAATACCTTCTTCTAAAATTTGGCCATCTTTGGCCTCTTTGTAATACATCAGGCTGTCCGAATCCACAGGGTCATAGAGCTGGCCAGCATGGGCATAAATCCCGCATTGACGGAAAAGCCCTTCCATACCAAAGGTACGTGCTTCGTCCGGTATGATGGGAACAATAAATTTGCCTATAGATTCATCCCGCAATAGTTGAGAAAGAATGCGCACATAAGCCATGGTCGTTGATACCGCGCGGCCTTCAGTACCTTTGTAAAATTCTTCAAAAATTTCTTCTGAAGGCGTTTTCAATGGGGTTGACTCTGTACGGCGCATGGGTAAGGCTCCACCCAGGGCGTTGCGACGTTCACGTAAATACTTCATTTCCGGGGAATCTTCCGCGGGCTTATAAAATGGCGCTTTGGCAACTTCCGCGTCCGAGATGGGTATGTTAAAACGGGAGCGGAATTCTTTAAGTTCCTGGTCATTGAGTTTCTTTTGATTATGGGAAATGTTTTTGCCTTCACCGGACTCGCCTAAACCATAGCCTTTAATGGTATGGGCCAATACTACCGTCGGAGCTCCTTTATATTCAACTGCCGCTTTATAACCGGCATAAACTTTTTCAGGATCATGACCGCCGCGTTTCATATCAGCGATTTGTTCATCTGATAAGTGGGCGACCATCTCAAGCAGGCGGGGATCTGTGCCAAAAAATTTCTCACGGATATAAGCGCCTGAAGAGACAGAATATTTTTGGAATTCGCCGTCAACCACTTCACCCATGCGCCGGGCCAAGAGGCCTTCGGTGTCTTTTTCCAATAATTCGTCCCACTCAGTTCCCCAGACAACCTTGACAACGTTCCAACCAGCACCGCGGAACAGAGCTTCTAATTCCTGGATGATCTTACCGTTGCCGCGCACGGGGCCGTCCAAACGTTGTAAATTACAATTAATAACAAAAATTAAATTATCCAATTTTTCACGGGAAGCCATGGTCAAAGCGCCTAATGATTCAGGTTCATCAGATTCTCCATCGCCCATGAAAACCCATACCTTATTGTCATCTTTAGCTTTAAGTCCTCGATCTTCCAAATAACGGTTAAATCGGGCTTGGTAAATGCCCATAATAGGGGCCAAACCCATTGACACTGTAGGGAATTGCCAAAAACTGGGCATCAGCCAAGGATGAGGGTAAGAAGATAAGCCGCCACCTTCAGCTAATTCCCTGCGAAAATTAAGCAAATTGGTTTCTGATAAGCGGCCTTCCACAAAAGCGCGGGCATAGATGCCTGGTGAGGCATGGCCTTGGAAATAAACTAAATCTCCGTTATTAGTATCTGTCCTACCGCGGAAAAAATGATTAAATCCAATTTCGTAAAGGGTGGCAGAGGAGGCATAGGTTGAGATATGCCCGCCGACACCATCCGTCATTTTATTGGCCCTCACCACCATGGCCATGGCATTCCAGCGGACAATGGATTTGATGCGGCGTTCCAAGTCACGGTTGCCTGGGAAGGTCGGTTGTTTGTCTTTAGAAATCGTATTGATATAGGGGGTGTGGTAGGTAAAGGGAAGGGTGACACCTGATTCTTGGGCCCGGATTTGAAGCTGTTGGAGAAGGTATTGTACCCGGTCAGGTGTTCCGCTGTTTAAGACATAATCAAGGGAGGCCAACCATTCCTTGAGTTCAATTTCATCCATTGCAGCACTTTTTTTAACATTAACATCATCACTCATAAAAACTCCTGGTCTAAGTCATTCCCTCCCCCTCTGTGGGGAGGGTTAGGGAGGGGGTATTGTTTTACTATAATGGTGCCGGAGGAGAGATTTGAACTCTCAAGGCTTTCGCCATACGCTTCTGAGACGTACGCGTATACCAATTCCGCCACCCCGGCAAACGTTCTAAGTCTGTATGCCAGAAGTATGCCCTGACAAGTCTTTCAATAAAAGCAAATCACCTCAAGTACTGCCAAACGAAGCGCCAGGGAATATTTACTTCAACTTCGTAAAGTTTTTTAAAAGGCGCAACCTCGTAAGGTTTGTAGTATAGCGATAGGAAATAGTGCTGTCAACAAGAAGCGTCAACTGTTATAATCACAACTTATGTTTTCCATATCTTTTCAAACATCTGCGATTGCGATCGCCCAGATATTTGCCATGGGGGCCATGGGCTTTTATTTAGTGCGTTCAGGTATTATTCATGAGTCTGGCCTAAAGTTATTATCATTCTTGAGTATTAATATCTTTTTCCCTTTGTTTATTTTTAACCAGATCATTAGAAATTTTGATGCCGGGCGCATGCCATTTTGGTGGGGATTTCCCCTTATTAATGTCAGTTTGGTCCTCACTGGCTTACTTGTCGCTTTTTTCTTAGTGTTGCGCCATCATAGCCCTATTAAGAACGAATTTTTGGCAGTATCGTCTTTACATAATGCCGGCTATATTCCTTTATTGATGGTTATGTCCATGCCTTTAGGAGCTTTAGCGGGGCCGGTATACGCTTGTGTGATTTTGTCAATTATCGGTTTTGACACCTGTTTGTGGTCACTGGGAGTTTGGCTTTTAACCAGGAGTAAATCTTCGCGGATGGATTTAAGAAAGATGATCAACCCGCCCTTGCTTAGCATGTCTGCGGCGTTGATTATTGTTTTGGTCTTTGGGCATAGTTTTGTGCCGGAGATCGTTTTAAAGCCGATCAAAATTTTAGGGGACGCGGCGATGGCGGTCGCCATGGTCGTTATTGGTGGTAATTTGAGCTTGTGCAGTTTAACCAAGGTGGCTTGGACCCAGGTGACAGGTGCGGTATTGGTTAAATTAATTGTTTTGCCCCTGATAACTTTAATTGTATTATCTTATTTAAAATTGAATCCTTTGCTCAGTTTTGTAGCGATCATTCAAGCCTGCATGCCAAGTTCCATTACACTTTCGATCATTGGACGCAATTACGAAACAAAGAATCAGGATTTTGTTAACCAGACTATTTTTGTGACGCATCTGTTAAGCATGATAACCATACCCATTTTCTTAGGGTTATATGGTAAATTATTTAATTGAGAATAATTCCCTCCCCCTGGTGGGGAGGGTAAGGGCGGGGGGAATTTTTTATATTTATGACAGTTATCGCCACCAATAAAAAAGCCTATCATAATTTCTTTTTGCAAGAGAAATGGGAGTGCGGGATTGCCTTAAACGGCGGTGAGGTCAAGTCCCTGCGTGCCGGCGGGGCAAGCTTTACCGATGCCTTTGCCCATATTGATAAAGGAGAGCTTTATCTTTATAATCTGCACATCACTCCCTATGAACAAGCCTCTTATTTGAATGAAGAACCTGCGCGCCCGCGAAAATTGTTAGTACACGCCAAAGAGCTTGAACGCATTAATGGGAACTTAACCCGCAAAGGATTGACACTTGTTCCCACCAAGATTTATTTCAATAAAAAAGGCTGGGTCAAAGTAGAAGTTGCCGTGGGTCAGGGCAAGAAATTATATGATAAACGTGAAGATATCAAGAAGAGGGAAGTTAAACGTGAAATAGATAGATCGGTAAAAATTAGAAGATAATTCGTTACCCCCTCTTTTTTATAAAGAGGGGGCAGGGGGAGTTCTTACCCAAAAAAAGGGGACACTTTAAAGTGTCCCCTTTTTTACATCCCGCTAATAGACACAATTTGCCAAAAACTATAATTTACGTTATAGTATAAATGTATCTGTTCTTTCTAAGGGGGTGACTGGTTTCGACTTGTGTTAGTCGGGTATAGGTCGCGTGTCGAGGAAGCTTGGTAGGCCTCGTAAAATAATCTAAGCAAAAATTAAACGCTAAAAACACCAGCGTAGTTGATGATGCTCATGCAATCGCCAACGGTCATGTTCCTGTTTATATGGGACCTTTGACCCCAGTGGTGAACGCACCAGCATTCATCTAAGTCTTAGTTCTACGGAATTAAGCCCGTTTACTGGCAACGCCTGCTAGTTAGATAAACGGTCATTAGCAGGCTGGCTTTGATGTTTCGCCTTCAATATCAAAGCAAGATCTTAGAGGGCTGGTCCCGAAACAATCCTGTTTGCCGGAGGGTGAGGGATGAGAGAAAAGTAGACAAAATACACATGTAGACGCTTATATTACGAGACTCAAGGACGCGGGTTCAATTCCCGCCACCTCCACCAGTATATACTTATAGCAATTCTCTTCAATGGTTTCTCCTTCGATCAAGTGGGACAGTCAGGGTACTCCGTATTCTATCGTTTTTGACGACATGTATTTTTGTGCCGTGAATGGGTATGAAGATGCCTTGTATATTTTTTGCGGGGGAAACCGGCTAGAAGAACGTTTTAAGAAACTTGATCCAACGGTCAATGGCGTCTTCACCATTGTTGAAACAGGTTTTGGTACAGGGCTTATTTTTTGTGTGGTTTGGAAGCTGTGGAAGGAACATGCTCCCGGGTCATGGATTTTAAAATTCTTATCGGTTGAAAAATACCCATTACCCACAGCAGAACTTGAACGCGCCTTAGGTGTCTGGGGCATCATAAAATTTCAAGCAGATGAATTGGCGGCGCACTATAAGGTTCCATCGGATAAAGCCGGTGTGTTTAATTTCGATGGTGGACGGGTGATTTTGACTGTTATTTTTGACGATATCATTTCAGGCTTAGAAAGAATATTTCAAGAGGGTTTAGTGTCCCCAAAGGCGGATGCATTATTTTTAGATGGATTTTCACCTGCCAAGAATCCCCAGATGTGGACAGAAGAAGTTTTCGCGGGGCTGGCCCGTTTGTCCGGGGTTGGAACAAGCCTGGCTACATTTACAGTCGCGGGATGGGTCAGGCGGGGGCTTGAATCCCAAGGGTTTAGTACTCAAAAAGCCACAGGTTATGGGTGTAAGAACCAAATGCTATTGGGATCCTTTGATGGAAAAAGCATCTAAGATTGTCTTCCTGTCACAGTTCGTGTATAATCCCTACTGTTTAAAAAAATATGACTACCAAATTAAAAAATAAAATCATTAAAAGACAGGCCGGTATCGCGGTGATCGGTTTAGGATATGTCGGCCTGCCCTTGGCACTGGCGTTCGCCCAAAAAGGTTATAAAGTATTGGGTATTGATACCGATGAGCAAAGGATCGAGCGGATTAGAAGTGCAAAAAGTTACATTACAGACGTGCCAAGCTCCCGTATATCTCAAGTGATCAATAAAAAAGTATTTATTGTATCTTCTGATTTTAATTTGTTGTCACAGGTTGATGTTGTGATTATTTGTGTGCCGACACCTCTTAAGCGCAAATACACCCCGGATATTTCCTATATTGTCAGTGCCGTCAAAAGTGTTACCCGCCATTTGCGTAAGGACATGCTCATTGTTTTAGAAAGCACCACCTATCCCGGCACAACGCGTGAACTTATCAAACCGGAATTGGAAAAAAGCGGCTTAAAAGCAGGTAAAGATTTTCATATTGCTTTTTCTCCTGAGCGCATTGATCCTGGTAACAAAAATTTTAATGTGACCGAAATCCCCAAAGTGGTCGGAGGGTTGACTAAAGCTTGCACAGCGCTGTCCGGGTTGCTTTATGGCCAGATCATCCGCCATGTCCATCAGGTGTCATCTTGCGAATCCGCTGAAATGACCAAACTGTTGGAAAATTCTTTTCGTATCGTTAATATCGGATGGATCAATGAGATCGCGCAGATGTGCCATGCGTTAGGGATTGATGTTTGGGAAGTCATAGACGCGGCTAAAACCAAACCATTTGGTTTCATGCCGTTTTATCCGGGGCTTGGGGTCGGCGGGCATTGTATCCCTGAAGATCCATTGTATTTGTACTGGAAAGCCAAGCATTTTGATTTCAGCTGTAAATTCATCAAGCTAGCAGCAGATACCAACGCCAATATGCCTGCGTACGCCCTCACGCGGGTGCGGGAAATGCTGGGGAAATCTTTTAAAAACGCACGGGTGTTGGTCTTGGGGGTGACTTATAAGAAAGATGTCAAAGACCTTAGAAAGTCCCCGTCAATAAGGCTCATTGAACTTTTAAGAAAACAAACCAGGGTGGATTATCATGATCCTATTATTCCATTTTTAAAATTAGATGGATTGGATTTTAAGTCCATTGATTTAACACCGGCGAAGATCAAAGGGTACGATGTGGTGGTCGTGGCGGTGGACCATTCAGCGGTCAATTATGACCTAATATTTAAGAATGCGCGATTAATTTTTGATGTGCGTAACGTCTATAAAGATAAAGCAGATAAAAAAGTGATTAAGTTATAATTTTAGCCCGTGAAGGTTTGGTAAAGCTCACGATCAGTATTTCCACGTATTGGGTCTTCCTGTTCTCGAAATAATGTAATAGAGAAGCATCAAAACAAAAAACATCGCCTTTCCTAAATTCCCTGCGGTCTATTGTTGAGTCTTCCTGTTTGAAAATAAGATCCACGGTCCCATTACAAATATAGAAGAATTTATAAGATTTAGCATTTGCGGCAAATTCTTTTTCTTCCGATGTTTGCCCGTGCCCTTTGATTTTGATCAATTGGGGCAGGAAGGGAAGATTATTGTACAAATTATAGAGAACAGAGCTCTCATTATAAGGGTAGAAACCGCTGGAGGGGCCGGTTTCTAAAGGTTCATTGGTGGTACCGCGACGCAGGTCTGAAATTTTCATTTTTAACACGAGAGCTATTTGATAAAGGGTATTTTCTTCAGGCCGTTTAGTATCGTTGACCACGTTATGAAGGCTGCTGTAGGAGATGGCATCGCCTTCAGCATAAGCAACAATGGCCCGGTGAAAGGCGAGAAGGCTTTTGTAAGGGCTTTTTTTGATTAATGCCTTAATTTTTTGCCCCAGGGTGGGTTTAATATTTTCCATATTGTTGTTCTTTAATCAATAAATCAGATTGAGATTTATTTGTTAACAGTGACGGGTAATTCTAAGATTATCACCGTAAACAGTATTAATATTGACAAAATATCAAACATGCGCTATATTACTTTTGTTGAAAAATAAATCAAATTAATTTTACGGGGTAAATTATGAAAAAGCTACTGTTAATTATTTTTTTCGTTTCAATGTTTTTATCAATCGCCCACGCGGAAATAAAAGATTTCTTATACGACGGCAAGGAGATTTACGTGCATGTTAAAAAAGATCATGTCACAACCGTTATTTTCCCTGAAACCGTCAATGGTGTGATCAGAGGATTCGGGGCTGACAGCTATGTCATCCAACGGAATGATAAAGAACCTGATGTTTTGGAATTGATGCCCACAGATTCAGAAGTAGCAGAAATGTCAGTGACAGGTGTTTCAGGTGAAGAATACGTGTTGAGATTTGTGGCAAATGATAATTTCTACACAAAGTTGATTATCCATAGGATCGCAACAACGGTAGACAAAAATGAAGACAAAACAATAGCAGCCAAGATGGATGTCGTACCCGAAACTGTTATTGAAAAGCAGGAGACCATCAGTCAATCCAAAGCCCTTCCCGCGGCAAAAACAACAATTAATCCCCTTCATGACGCACAAGATCAATCTTCAGATCTGCCGCCGGAATTAAATCTTAAGATCACTCTAAAGGGCAATGGGCTTCCTCTTAAGATTTACCTTTCTACCATTTCCCAGGTAACTGGCTATAACGTCATTACAACCCCGGAAATTGATTCTCAGATGACATCCATCAATGTTGAGAATATCGAAATTTGGCGGGCACTCAAGAGCCTTCTCTATAAACGACAACGGAGGGTCCTATGCGGCGGTGTCGATGGCAGGGTTAGTGCCTAAATATTTACCCGCTGGTTTTTCAGGTACTAGCGCGAATCCATGGCAAGGTGACATCACTATTGCTCCAGGAGGCACTACCAGTCAATATGAGGTAATACTGACCAATGTTCCGGTCGCTCTTCAGACACAATTAGAAAACGCGCTACAAAATACTTCGATATCAGTGGTGCCCAATGGAACTACGGTTACAGCCACATTCTCTTAAAGGAATATCTATCCTGGAAGCAATAACAGTTTTGGTAATCCTAGGACTGATATTGTCATCTGTAATTCCGATTTGCATCGACCGTGTTAATCGGGCTAAGTATGAAAAGATGATTAACGAGATGACATCCATTGCCCAGGCGAGCATTGATTTTTATAATTCACAATATCCGAATACCTGGCCGACGGATATAAATCAATTGGCCCCTAAATATATGAATTATGCCGTTAATTCAAATCCTTGGGGGAATGGTTATACGCTTAACGAACCAAATAATGGAAACAGCGGTTTGGTTCAAGTTTCGTCAGTAATCCCTTCAGGGGTAGTAGAAAATAATCCACAAGGGCCAATGGTCATGGTAAACGCGTTATCCGGCACCAGTGATGAAACGGTCAGCATCGCCCAAAGTGTGACTAATGAAGGTATAGGAAGATTACAATATGAGAAAAAATACACCTATAATCAATAATAACGGATTTAGCTTGTTGGAAACAACGGTTGTATTGATTATTTTGAGTATCCTGCTTTCCGCTGTTATTCCGGTACTTTCCAGGTCATATTTAGAGAAGGCAGCCAATAAGACATCATTAGATATCTCCGCGATTCAGGAAGCCAGTAGAAAATATTACATTGATAATAATAAATGGCCTGATGCCAGTGTTTACGCGACACCGCTAGCGGCCCTGCAAGCCGGCGGGTATTTGCCCGCTGGATGGAGTGCGACAAATCCATTTGTTAATTATGAGCCTGATCTTGTTGATTTTAGTTACCATATTTCAACAAATAATTCTTCTTTAACGGTGT